>Ga0213837_1000083_pt1 | contig 180850 bp, 154 predicted proteins | sample SWPATP12_FD_160572 | JGI IMG/M metagenome (GOLD analysis project Ga0213837, IMG submission 160572) | Coastal seawater microbial communities from Marineland, Florida, United States - SWPA TP1 #2 | ecosystem: Environmental > Aquatic > Marine > Coastal | place: USA: Florida | collected 2016-08-06
AGTAAAACTCCATGTTTAACCTGCTGATTATTATATCAAAGATACTACTAACCCATTAGAATGATTGATCATATTAGCAAAATAGTTAGAATGAAAAGTGATCAGAGTTTTCACACAGCCTGCGCTCATAGCCGCCTGTTAAATATCGTCGAAAGCTATCTACTACGCTTTGTCAGATTAAATAAGGGCTACTAAAAACTAAGCGTTTATTAACGCCAAACAGCAAAGGCGATCCGAAGATCGCCAATACTGCCAATTTGTTTACAGCTTATTGGATGCTGGGCTAACTTTATAGAGGACTGCCACCCCCACATGTTATCCAATTTAGATAACTTCTAGACCTCTTTTAGCGGAGCCTAGCTTCCGCCTCGCGTTGTTTAATTAAGCGAGAATCCAACAGTCGTCGAAGCCAGAATGTAAGAAAAATGCGACAACAAACTGTATGAGTACATAATACCTAAGTTCTAAAAATCCATTTGTCAAAACAAATGCTTTATTAGGTGACTTTTAAAAAAAGCGATGGTCTGTTTTAGGTATACCTCTAATGCACTTAAGAAATACAAGTGCACTTATATTGATTTACCACCTAAAGTGCACCAACGTAAGCGCACTACTTAAAATGCACTGGAATAAAATAAATGACATATAGAATTTACGGCTACCTTCGCGCATCAACTAACGAACAAGATGCCTTACGCTCAAAAGCTGAATTAAGTAACTTCGCTGAAGGGTTAGGTGGTAATGTGTGTACTTGGTTTAGTGAAAACGAAAGCGGTGCCAAGTTGCACCGTCCTGAGCTTTTTAGGCTACTCGATATCGCTGCCGCTGGAGATGTATTGCTTGTCGAACAGGTTGACCGTATCAGTCGTCTAAATATGAATGATTGGGAAAGCCTTCGTAAGATAATTAATGATAAGCAAATAAGAATCGTAGCCTTAGACTTACCTACAAGTCACCAATTACTTAAAGCAAGCACTGACGAATTTACAGAGCGTATGCTATCAGCAGTAAATGCAATGATGTTAGATATGCTTGCGGCTATTTCACGCAAAGACTATGAAGACCGCCGCCGCCGACAAGAACAAGGCATCGTAAATGCCAAAGCAGAAGGTAAGTATAAAGGCCGTCCTGTAAACCAAAAGCTTCATAGTCATATACGAGACCTTTTAGAGGCTGGTCGAAGTTATAGCTATATTCAAGAAATGTTAGGGTGCTCGAGACATACTATTAGTAAAATTAAAAAGCTTTTGTAGCTGGGCTATATAAACCGAGCCACTCCAAGTGAATATGGCTGTTCACTATTTCGACAATCTTTTGGGCAATCAGAATGCCCCATCTAAATTTAGAACTTGTTGTTTTATTTCATTTGGGACAATACCTGTTATTGCCTTTTTCTTCTCACCGTTTGCCAGTCGATTACTCCTACACTTTTCCCAGTCCTCGTAGTTTGGAACTTGAAGTAATTCAGGATATTTTATGTCGTCAAACATTAGCTTAATGTGCATAAAGTCATCGGTATGCCAATATCTGTCCGTTATTTGAAGCTCTTTACTTACAGAATGTCCTGCGTAATGCTTAATATCTATCCAGTCAAGATGCGCTTTCCTAGCTTGAGTAATAAAATTATGGCGAAGTGAATATAGCGATTTATTATTACCATGAATGTCTTGCTTAGGAATGCCTCGACCTATCATAACTTCAGATTTATACCACTTTTGGTAAATAGTTGAGTAGTAGCTATCTTGTTTGTATAGCTCGTTGAAAAGTCGTTCTTCAGCTTTTCGTGTCGCTTTCTGCTGCTTTAAATATAGCCCAAACCCTTTATCTATCAGTATTTGTGGAACTGGAAGCACGCGTTTACTACTGTGGTTTTTAATGTTTTTATCACCATCGTCATTAATTTTTAGAAGCCAAACGCTTGATGATTTTTCGAATACCCAGTCACCTAAAGTAGCTTGTGCAATTTCTTCTGGCCTCGTGCCCATCGCTCTATTAATCAAAGGCATCCAATACTGATACTCATAGTCATAATTCATGATCAGTTCGGGGTTGTAGATAGCAAATAAATCTTCATCGGTATACTTAGCCTTGCTGTTTGCTCGCTGCTCAATCGCAACAAAAACGTCTTTGCAAGGTGATAGTAACTTCATATCTTCATCGTTGAACCTTCCTTTACTTTCCTCTATAACCCAGTTGAAAAATTGCCCAACCCTCTGAAGGTGTTTGTGAATAACCTCATCTTTGATTGACTGTGTTGGCGTTGGCTTTAATGCCATCAGTTGCTCTATAGTTTTGTTTTTGTGGTGTTTATTTCTATACTTTGGTGTGGTCTGAAGTAGCTCCAGAAAATGTTCAATGTCAGCTTTCGTGTACATATCAACAGCCTTGTCACCAATGAAGAACATAAACTCGGTGAAGGTTTCTTTAAGCTGCTTTTTCCGATTATCAGAGAACACCTTTTTGGTTTTCACATTTTTGCCAGTCTCGATAAATATCTTCGCCAACTCTGAAAACTTAGGAAGAGATACTTGATGCTTTATGGCCGTCTGCTGTGTCTCTTTACTTTGGAAGTACTGCTGTTCTAGTGCTGGTAGCTCTTTGAGAAGTTCTATTTTTCTGCGCCTATTACCACCTGCTTCTGCTTCAATAAGCTCATCTACCATTGATTCGCATAACAATGCTCTATCAACATACTGTCTAAGCTGACACTCGTTATATTGTATTTTTTCTGCCGCGAGTTGACTCTTCAATTGAGAAGATAGGCTTGAATAGTGTTCATCACTATATACATCGGTCTCCCTGATGTTTCCTGCCGAGTGCCTTTCTATTGCTGCACCATCAAGCCCACTAGGATATTTCTCTGATAATAGCTCTTCAATCAGAGAAATATCTAGCTGACTCTTTATGCGTCGGCGCTCAATATCAAACATTCGTAATGTAACCCGCTTAATTACTTCTGGTGTAAGTCGTGCGGGGTAGCCAAGGACTTGTTTAAAGAGCAGAGCAGCAATATGTGCCTCTCTAATATCTTGCGTTTTAAGGCTAAAGCATATTTCTTTAGACTTGAAACCGAGCCGCTTAGGTAACCGCGCTCGAATATAGTAATAGTTACCTATTAATCGGAGGTAAGAGTATCCATTGACATTACTTATTTGTGAAAATTTTGTATTTAGTCTGTGAGGCTCTGAGGATGAACCTAGATTACTAGTGGCATAGTTCTTCTGCATATCCGCTCATATTGGTAGCGGAATTTGTGAGAAAAGGTGTGGTAATAAAAGAAAGATGGAGCAGGTAGTTCGTCTCGAGCCCTTTATTTTTAAAGGGAAGTCTCGAATCCTGAATCCGCCCCAAAGTATGGTAGTCGAGTCTTTTCAGACTCTATTTAGTATTGTACTGCGCTTTGCCTGATTAAACAATGCAGTGGCAATCAAGTGGTTATTTAGCGTACGCTCTTCTTCATCATACGCTCTTTATCTATCTTCCACTCACGATCTTTTATATCGGCACGCTTGTCATGAGTTTTCTTACCCTTACCCAGGTAAAATTCCAGTTTGACCCAGCACTGTTTCCAGTACATGGCGGTGGCGATAAGTGAGTAGCCGTCGCGTTCTACCGCGCCCACCAGGCGATCCAGTTCCCGACGTTTCAGCAATAACTTGCGAGAACGCACAGGGTCACACACAACATGGCTGGATGCGGCGTTAAGTGGCAGGATTTCACTGCCTACAAGGTAGGCTTCACCATCTTTCATCATCACATAGCAGTCGGAAATATTGACCTTGCCACTACGGATACTCTTGATCTCCCAACCTTGCAGGCTGATGCCCGCTTCAAATTTGTCGGTCAGTGTATAGTTGTGGCGTGCTTTTTTGTTCAGTGCGATGGTATTGCTGTTTGAACTTTTAGATTTTTTCTTTCCCATAACGGCGGACATTATACGGAGAATTTTTTGCTTTTAAATCGGGTAAGCCAAATAAAGTGAAAAAACATCAAATATTGTCATTTTAGTGAGCTTTTGTTCGAGCTTTGTTATCATAGGGCCAGATGTAAGAGGAGGCATAATGCCAGCAATAAGTCGTAGCGCGCTAGTAATGCATAGCGTTGAAGATATGTTCCAGCTTATTAATGATGTTTTGGCATATCCAAAATTTGTTCCCGATTGTAGTGACAGCAAGGTGATTTCCGAAAATGACTCCGAAATGACGGCGTCGCTTTTGGTGTCCAAGGGGGCACTGAAAAAGTGGTTTACCACCAAGAATACCTTTGTCACCAATCAGCAGGTGAAATTGAGTTTAGTGGATGGGCCATTTAAAAAGCTAACCGGCCACTGGAGTTTAACTCAGCTATCAGAAGAAGCCTGTAAGATAAGTCTTGAACTGGAATATGAGTTTTCCAGCAAGGTTTTTGATCTCGCCTTTGGCAGGGTGTTTAACCATATGGCGAATAATATGGTGCAGGCCTTTACCCAGAGGGCAAAAGAGGTTTACGGTGCAAACATCGGGTGATCGGGCCATGGCAGAGCAAATCAAGATAGAAGTTGTTTACGGGACCTCGCAAAAGCAGGAATTGTTGGCGCTGTCGGTCGATGTTGGGACAACGATAGAGGCGGCGATTAAATCCTCAGGTATTATGGCTATTTTTCCGGAGATAGATCTTACCAAAAATAAGGTAGGGGTCTGGAATCGTACCGCGAAACTCACGGATACGCTTGAAGATTTAGACCGCATTGAAATCTATCGCCCGCTTATTGCCGATCCGAAAGAAGTGCGCAAGCGCCGCGCCGAAAAGGCCAAGGAAGAAGGGCGTGCCGATAAAACCACAGGTGGTAGGGTAAACCCGTTAAGGGCAAAAGATAAAGACTAGTGAATGGAAGTTAAAAAATTACTGTAATAAAAAAACGGCCAATAGGCCGTTTTTTTGGAATAAACTTATCTTTAGTTAACCATTGGCGTATAGAAGCTTTCAGGTAATTCAAAGTCACCTTCCGCCGAAACTAATTTATTGTCTTTAAATTTAACGACAAATTTCTTAGTGGCATTGAGTTTTTCACTGCGGCCCGACTTAAACTTATAAACATAGTGCCAGGTATCATCGTTAAAGGTGTCGACAACAACAGGGCTGCCCAAAACAAATTTTACTTGTTCTTTCGTCATTTCTATTTGCAGTTTGTCTATGTCTTTTTGTTCAAGGTAATTACCTTGGGGGATATCTATACGGTAAACCCAGCTTGAGCAGGCAGTAAGTGTCAGTGCTAAAACAATAGCGAAAACTCGAAACAACATTTATTTTTATTCATCCTATAAAGTGTGAGCAGGGATAATAACCAAGCAGGGCGCTTTATACAAAAATAATTTCTGTTTGCTCATAAATTTGTTAGCCGGCCAGTAATTCTTCTGCATTGGCCAGGCTATGCTCGGTAATAGAGTCTCCTGCCAATAAACGCGCAATTTCTTTGATACGGCTTTGCTCAGATAGTTCCGTGACTGTGGTTTCTGTGTTTTCGCCATCGGTTAGTTTGGCAACAAAAAACTGCTGGTGCCCCTTACTGGCTACCTGGGGTAAATGTGTGACACAGATAACCTGAGTATTTTGGGCCAGCTGCTGCAGTTTGGCACCCACCATGGCGGCCGTTGGGCCGCTGATACCCACATCGACCTCGTCGAATATTAAAGTGGGCGTAACCACCTTGTCGGTCAAGATTACCTGCATGGCTAGACTGATGCGTGACAGCTCACCACCTGAAGCCACCTTGTTCATCGCCTCTAACGGTTGGCCAGGGTTAATGCTAACCTGGAAGCTCACTTCGTCTATACCATGGCTAGACAAGGCCTCTTGTGTATTAGTGTCAAAGTGCACCCCAAACTGCCCATGGGGCATATTAAGCTCCCGCATACTTTGGGTGATCAGCTCACTCAAACTTTGTGCCGCCTGTTGGCGGGATTGAGATAGCGCCTGTGCCGATTCAAAATAGGCCTGTTTGCTTTGCTCTATGTCGTCGATAACGGCAGCCAGGCGAGATTCATCTGAACTTATCGCAGCCAGCTCTTGCTGTAGCTGGCCGTGAAAGTCAACCAGTTGCTCTGGAGATACCTGATGTTTCTTGGCCAGCTGTACGGCCAGGGAAAAGCGCTCTTCAATCAGGCTATAGGCCTCTGGATCTAACTCCAGCCTGTCGTGATAATGTTTTAGGTCGTTACTGGCTTCCTCGACCTGAATAAGGGAGTCATTTAGCAGGCTGGCGATTTCTTCAAGCCTGTTATCAATGCCGCCCAGAACAGACAGGGCATCATGGCTACGCCTTAAGGCATCAACAACATTGAAGTGCTCGTCTTCACTGAGCATTTGTAAAGATTGCAAGGTTTCATTGAGTAGGTGTTGGCCATTGCTGTGGCGCTTATATTCGCTTTCCAAGGTTTCAAATTCACCTGCCTGCAGGGCAAATTCATCCAGCTCGTTAACCTGATACTGCAGCAATTGCTGTTTGGCTTCACGCTGGCTTTTCGATTGCTGTAGCTGCTCAAGCTCTGCGGTTAATTGGCGCCACTGTTTAAAGTAATAGGCGACATCGTTTTGTAAGTGAGCATGATCGGCATAGCTATCCAGCAACTGTCGCTGTTGGCTGGCCTTGGTGATCAACTGGTGATCGTGCTGGCCATGAATATTGATCAACAGCTGGCCTATTTCCTTAAGCTGAGCCAAAGGCACCTGGCTGCCGTTGATATAGGCCTTAGAGCGGCCTTCCGCTGAAATCACTCGGCGCAAGATACACTCATCGTCCAGTAGCAGATCGTTTTTCTCCAGCCAGTCTTTTGCCGTAGAATTCTTGTCGATACCAAATGTGGCGGCAAGTTCGGCTTTTTTGCAATTAGGTCTTACCACATTGGTGGTGGCACGGTCGCCCAGGCAAAGACCAAGGGCATCAATGGCGATGGATTTACCCGCACCCGTCTCGCCCGTAATGGTGGTCATGCCTTTTTGCCAGTCGATATCCAGTGAGCGCACTATGGCAAAGTTTTGAATGTTTAATTGCAATAACATGAGAGTTCCAATTTTGTTGCTTGTTGTTATCTATTGAGCTAAAAATTTAAAAGCCCAGAATGCAAAAACCAGTTACTGTTAATTTATACAGTAACTGGTTTTTGTGCAAGCTTTAATCAGAAATTTTTCGGGGTAAAGGGCAAAGATGCAGGCTAATACAGCTTATGACCCCAGCTGAGTTTGCTTCTTAGTACATTAAAGTAGTCATGATCCAGCGGGTGAATCAGACGTATGGTATAGGCACTTTTCTTGATAATAACTTCATCGCCAGGCATCACCGCCAGAATCACGTGTCCGTCGCAGCTGACCTGCAGATTTTCATAGTTTTCGTTGGCCAGCACCAGTTTGATCTCACTTTCGCCATCAACCACTATTGGTCTTGCTGTCAGGGTATGAGGGAACATGGGAACCAGGGAAAGTGCGTTCAGGTTTGGCGTTAATATAGGGCCGCCTGCCGACATGGAATAGGCGGTAGAGCCGGTTGGCGTTGATACTATCAAGCCATCTGAGCGCTGGCTAAACATAAAGCTGCCATCTATATAGACTTCAAATTCTATCATACTGGCTACCTTGCCGGCATGCAGAACTGCTTCGTTCACCGCGCTGTTCGAGCTTTTCAGTTTACCGTGACGGTAGACTTCAGCCTCGATAATAAACCTCTGCTCAGAGCGAGACTCGCCCTTCAAAATGGCTTCCAGAGGTTCGATTAAGGTATCCGGAGACAGGTCGGTTAGAAACCCTAAGTTGCCCCGGTTAACACCAATTACGCCAATATCGTAACAGGCCAGTACGCGGGCGGCTCCGAGCATATAGCCGTCTCCACCCACCACTATCGCCAAATCGGCCATTTCACCAATTTCAACCAGTGAGTGCACCGCCATGCCATCAATGGCGATGGACTGGGCAACTGAACGTTCAACCAGTACCTGATAATTGCTTCTTTGCAGGTAGTCGTACAGTGACTCTATGGTGGCAGCTGCGCCATCATGATGAGGTTTACCAATGAGTCCTATGGTCTTGTATATTTGCGTCATAGTGCGTTGAAATGGTGTAAAATCCGGTTGTTAAGTGAAGTGTCGCCGGAATTTCATGACTTGTAAAGTTGACTTTTTATCAATTGATTTGCTTTTCATGCTTGAATCATAAAAACAAAGCCCCATAATTAGCACAATTGAGTTTTTCCTTGGAGTTTTTCATGACTACAGAGTCTACAGAAAATAAGAATACCGCTGAGCTTACGCCGGAAGAAATTGCTGCTCAGGAGATCATTGATCAAGCCGAAGAGCAGGTTGAAGAGCAGCATGAGCATGCTCATGAAGTGATCAGCGCAGAGCAAGAAAGAATTAACGAGTTAGAGCTGGCATTGGCTGCTGCTCAAGCCACAGTAGCAGATCAAAAAGATTCGGTTATTCGCGCTAAGGCGGAAGTGGACAATGTTCGCCGCCGAGCCGCCCAAGACGTTGAAAAAGCACGCAAGTTTGCCTTGGAAAAGTTTGCCGGCGAAATGTTGACGGTTGTTGATAACCTGGAGCGTGGCTTGGCAACCATCGACGGTGAAGCCGAAGATCAGAAAGCAACCTTTGAAGGAGTTAATTTAACCCTGCAGGGGTTACTGTCTGGCCTTGACAAATTCGGCGTCAAGGCTATCGACCCGAAGGATCAGCCTTTTAACCCTGAGCTGCATCAGGCAATGTCCATACAGGAAGTGGAAGGTGTTGAGCCCAATACGGTGATTGCGGTCATGCAAAAGGGCTATGAGCTTAATGGCCGTTTGATTCGCCCTGCCATGGTAATGGTATCTAAAGCTGCACCCAGTTTTGACGCCAAAGCGTAATGCCATTGCTTAGTTATTACTAAGCTAACAAGTGATTTAAAGTAAAAAGCCGATGTTTGATAACGTCGGCTTTTTTGCTTCTTGACGTCAATAAATAGACTTCTTATCTATAGGCGGGCTGTCCAGCATAAAATTGAGAGTGCACCCGAAATGAAAAAAGTCACATTTTTTTACTTTTTCTATTGAAAACGGTTTTCCTGCCCCCACTAAAGGAGTCATCAATAGAATTAATCTTTATTTTAGTATTCGGAGATCCTCAAGATGGGCAAAATTATTGGTATTGACCTAGGGACCACAAATTCATGCGTTGCGGTTCTAGACGGCGACAGCGTTCGTGTTATTGAAAATGCAGAAGGTGATCGCACGACTCCTTCAATCATCGCTTATACAGCGGAAGGCGAAACCTTGGTTGGTCAGCCAGCTAAGCGCCAGGCGGTAACTAACCCTCAAAATACTCTATTTGCTATCAAGCGTTTAATCGGTCGTCGTTGGGAGGATAAAGAAGTTCAACGCGATATCGATATTATGCCATTTGGTATTGCAAAAGCAGACAATGGTGATGCCTGGGTAGAAGCAAAGGGCGAGAAAATGGCGCCACCACAAGTTTCTGCTGAAGTTTTAGCAAAAATGAAAAAGACCGCAGAAGACTTCTTGGGTGAAACTGTTTCTGAAGCGGTAATTACTGTACCTGCATACTTTAACGACTCACAACGTCAGGCAACAAAAGATGCCGGTCGTATCGCGGGCCTTGATGTTAAGCGTATCATCAATGAGCCAACGGCTGCTGCCCTTGCTTATGGCATGGACAAGTCTAAAGGCGATAAAGTGGTTGCCGTATATGACTTAGGTGGTGGTACTTTCGATATTTCAATCATTGAAATCGATGAAGTTGAAGGCGAGCACACCTTTGAAGTACTGGCGACTAACGGCGACACTCACTTAGGTGGTGAAGACTTTGATAACCGTTTGATCAACTACCTTGTGGAAGAATTCAAGAAAGATCAGGGCATGGACCTGACAACTGATCCACTTGCCATGCAGCGTTTGAAGGAAGCGGCTGAAAAAGCAAAATGTGAGCTTTCTTCTGCACAGCAAACTGATGTTAACTTGCCATATATCACGGCAGATGCATCAGGTCCTAAGCACATGAACATCAAGGTGACTCGCGCCAAGCTTGAGTCATTGGTTGAAGACATGGTTAAGGCAACACTTGAGCCTCTGAAAATTGCGCTTAAAGATGCCGATTTGTCAACAAGCGATGTTGATGACGTTATCCTGGTTGGTGGTCAAACACGTATGCCATTGGTACAAAAAGCGGTTACTGACTTCTTCGGCAAAGAGCCGCGTAAGGATGTCAACCCGGATGAAGCGGTTGCTTCAGGTGCTGCGGTACAGGCTGGTGTTCTTGCCGGTGACGTAACAGACGTATTGTTATTAGATGTTACGCCTCTGTCGCTTGGTATTGAAACCATGGGTGGTGTGATGACTAAGGTTATCGATAAGAACACGACTATCCCGACCAAGCAGTCGCAAACCTTCTCAACGGCAGAAGATAACCAGGCTGCGGTAACCGTACACGTAGTACAGGGTGAGCGTAAGCAAGCGGCGGCTAACAAGTCATTAGGCCAGTTTAACCTTGAAGGTATTGATCCTGCGCCACGCGGCATGCCGCAAATCGAAGTAACCTTTGATATTGATGCTGACGGTATCTTGCACGTAACGGCTAAAGATAAGAATACAGGTAAAGAGCAGAAGATCACTATCAAAGCCTCTTCGGGTTTATCGGATGATGAAGTAGAGCAAATGGTACGTGATGCGGAAGCGAATGCCGATGAAGATGCCAAGTTTGAAGAACTTGTTCAGGCACGTAACCAGGCGGACGGCCTAGTACATGCGACTCGCAAGCAAGTAGAAGAAGCGGGCGATGACTTGCCGGCGGATGACAAAGAGAAGATTGAAGCGGCATTGACTGAACTTGAAGCCGCCGTTAAGGGCGATGATAAAGACGCGATTGATGCTAAATCTCAAGCTGTGATCGAGGCGTCTCAAAAATTGATGGAAATTGCGCAGGCTAAGGCACAAGCCCAAGGTGGTGCCGGTGAAGCCCCTGAAGGTGCGGCTCCTGAAGGCGATGCGCCAAAAGGCGATGACGTAGTTGACGCTGAGTTTGAAGAGGTTAAAGACGACAAATAATTTTACGGGTTTGTTTAAGTGCTTTCACATGATGTCGTTGTTGAAAGTGCTCACATACGCTTGTATGTTGCGCGCTTTATGAGCTACATCCGTGTAGCTCACCTGGGTAACTCAGGCGCAAGGCGTTCAAATATGTTCCATACATATTTGTCGCCTAGAGATCAAATGAAACCACAGGAAACAAACGACGTAAAATATGTTGTTTGAAAGAAAAGTATAAAGCGCCGGTTAATCTCGGCGCTTTATCGTGTCAGCGGTTTTTAGTTTGGTTTTAATCTGCTTGATTGTTTTGTTAAGTAGTTAAGCAAATTGATATCAACATTTTATGAAGTAAAGAAAAAGATATATGTCAAAACGTGATTATTATGAAGTGTTGGGAGTGTCAAAAGACGCTTCTGAGCGTGATATTAAAAAGGCTTATAAACGCCTGGCGATGAAATTTCATCCCGACCGTACTCAAGGTGATAAGTCAAAGGAAGAGCAGTTCAAAGAGGTAAAGGAAGCCTATGAAGTGCTCAATGATGATCAAAAGCGTGCCGCCTATGATCAGTATGGTCATGCGGCATTCCAGCAAGGTGGTCACGGTGGAGGCGGCTTTGGCGGTGGTCAGGGTGATTTTGGCGATATCTTTGGTGATGTCTTTGGCGATATCTTTGGCGGTGGTCGAGGCCGCGGTGGCCAGTCTAGAGCCCGTCGTGGTTCGGATTTAAGGTATAACCTGGACCTGAGCCTGGAAGAAGCGGTCAAGGGTAAAACGCTGGAAATCAAGGTGCCTACCTTTGTCAGTTGTGAGCCTTGTGACGGCAGTGGTGCGAAAAAAGGCACCAAGCCGCAAACCTGTCCCACCTGTCATGGCCATGGCCAGGTACAAATGCGTCAGGGCCTGTTTGCCGTTCAGCAAACCTGTCCAACCTGTGGTGGTAAGGGCAAAACCATTTCTGATCCTTGTCCTTCTTGTCGTGGCCAGGGGCGTGTCGAGAAAACCAAGACCTTGTCCGTTAAGATCCCACCTGGCGTGGATACCGGCGATCGTATTCGTTTGGCTGGCGAGGGTGAAGCTGGCGAGCATGGCGCCCCGGCAGGTGACTTGTATGTTCAGGCCAATGTTAAGGATCATCCGATTTTTGTTCGCGATGAAAACCATCTGTACTGTGAAGTGCCGATCAGCTTTACCACTGCTGCACTGGGCGGGGAAATTGAAGTACCAACCCTTGAAGGCAAGGTAAAACTTAAGATACCTAAGGAAACGCAAACCGGTAAAATGTTTCGCCTGCGCGGTAAGGGCGTCAAGTCGGTACGAAGCACCTCTACCGGTGACCTGATGTGTAAGGTAGTGATTGAAACACCGGTCAATTTGTCAGGGGATCAGGCGGACTTATTACGCCAGCTGGATGAGAAAATGGTCAAGAGCGGTAAAAAGCACAGCCCGAAAGAAACCGGCTTTTTTGATGGCGTGAAAAAGTTCTTTGATGATCTAAAAAGCTAAGTTTTTTAGCTCGAAGCGAAGTCATAAAATCCCGCCTTTGCGGGATTTTGTTTATATAGAATTTGTATAAATGGCAGAGAAGGATTTTATGCTGTATAGATATATTTGTTACCCATAAGTATAGGAGTATGCCCGTTATTGGCTTAATTGCTCATTTATCGGTGACTATTGAGAGAATTACTAATGAAAAAACATTTATTGTCAGTTTTATTTGTCTTGATTAGCTTTACCGGCTGGGCACAGCAGGAGGAAATTGAGTTACCTCCGTTAGATCCTGCTTATGTCGGTACTCATGGCATGGTGCTGGTTAGCCATAGCTCGACTATTTTTGCTTACCATTTACCCTTGTATCATAAGCCTCATGATGTACAGGTATTATATAAGTTAGATGTTAAGGATCTTGCCCTGGTTCAGCTGGTCAGGGATGCGGAAATGGTCACCATCAAACCGGAGGAATTTAACCTGCAGCGCTTGATACGCGGTGAAAAGCTCATCTTAACGGCAGATGTTTATATGGGGCATTTTGAGCGTGGAGGAGAGCTGGTATACTCAGGCGTGCCATTGAATTTTTCTGAACAACTCTATGTCAGGCAGCTTAATGATATTGCCGAATCGAGCAATAGCCAGAAATATGACGTGGTTTCCTATCGGAAAAACTTGAAAATATATATCCACCAAATTCAGCAAGCCCCCAGCTTTGATCACTTATTGCATATAGATCAAAACGCCGGTTGTCGCACTAAGTTTAATACGTCATCAGCTGTGCCGAAAGAAAATGAGCTTCAGTACAAGTTTATTAACTGTGGCACCATGTCACCTATGTATTTTGAAACAGAAAATTTTAAAAAACACTAGTCTTACCATAACGAGCACGCTTTTATTTGCTGAATAAACGAGCGTGCCTCAATCTTATTGGCGCTTGTAAAAGAAGCTCCTACCAGTCAAAAATTTTTACTTAGATTTACCAAATACTTGCTTTAGATAACTGTTTATAAAGTATGAAAAAACTTTTCAATTTTATGGTGAATTTAGTGATTTTGTAAAAAATCTGGACAGTTGATCTTATAAAATTTGTTTTTTAGACTGCATTCACGATGTTTGGTTAACGTGTTGTTAACTTGGTTTTATCAAGTTGTAATAAACTAACCTGAAGACATTAAGAATATAATAAGAATTGATTACTCCAGGAATAATAATAATGAAAAAAATACTGACTTTATCTGCCGTTGCCCTTGCGCTTTCTAATAGCGCTATGGCAACTAACTTCATTCATAACGTCAATGGCAAGTTTAATTTAAGTAAGGTCGAAGCTGCCGTAGAAAAATCTGGTGGCCAAGTGCTTGATTGCTTGCCGCAAATTGGTGTTTGTCAGGTGTCCTTTGACAATGTTGAAATAGCACAAAACTCAGGGTTGGATCTGGTACCTGATGCAACGGCTTTCCAGCCTAAAATCAATGCAGACATTCCCAGTTCTGCATTAGAGGTTAGCGCTGAGGCCTATGCGAATCCGCCTAGTTCAGGTGATGACGACTTCTTCTTTGACTTGCAATGGGGACATGATGCGGTTAATGCCGTTGAAGCCTGGAATGCAGGTAACAGAGGAGCTGGTGTACGTGTAGCTGTACTCGATTCTGGTGCCGATGCCAGTCACCCGGACTTAGCACCTAACATCAATGCTTCTTTAAGTGCTTCATTTGTCGATGGTGAAGCTTGGTGGGATACTAATGGCAATTCTCAAAACCATGGCTCTCATACCGCAGGTACGGTTGCAGCAGCAGATAATGGTTTTGGTTCCATAGGTGTTGCGCCAGAAGCCGAATTGGTTATCTTGAAGGTACTTTCTGCCGTAACAGGTTCGGGTAGCTCATACGGTACTATGGCTGCTATGGTATATGCGGCTGATAACGGTGTCGATGTAGTCAACATGAGCTTAGGCTTGTCTGTTCGTAAAAACGGTTATTATGATGTTGAAGACACGCCATATGATACAAGTGACGATATCAAGTTTACTGTTGGCGGTAAGGATGGTATTGCCCAGTTTATTAATACCTATGCCAAAGCGGCAAACTATGCTCGTCAAAATGGTGTAACGTTAATTGCCTCTGCCGGTAATGAAGCAACAGACTATGATAAAACAGATAGCCTAATGCACTTGCCTTCAAGCCTGCCAGCTGTTTTGTCTATTTCAGCTACCGGCCCTGTATTATGGGGAGCGGATCAATATACCAACTTGGATAACCGAGCAATCTATACCAATTATGGTCAGTCTACAATCGACTTTGCTGCACCGGGTGGTGACTATACCAGCTACTTTGTGCCTGGTGGTAAAGATGATTGTACGGTAGGATTTATTACTAGACCTTGTTATGTATTTGATTTTGTCTTTAGCACAGGTGGTACAGGTGGCTGGTACTGGTCCGTAGGGACTTCTATGGCTGCTCCTCATGCTACGGGTGTTGCAGCATTGATTATCGGTGCCAATGGTGGGGATATGAGTCCTGCTCATGTTGAAAGAGAGTTACGCCGTTGGGCTGATGACTTGGGCAAACCTGGTAATGATGATACCTATGGTGCGGGCCGCGTTAAAGCACCTCACTAATATTAAGTGAGTTTAAAAAAAGCGCCAATTGGCGCTTTTTTTGTGTGATATATACTATTTATTCATTGAAGTTGGGTAACACGCCACTGCGGCTATGTTCAAATATCAGCGAGGTTTCTACCGTGGTCACTTCATCACGTGAGGTAATAGCCTGAAAGACGAACTGGCGCAGGTGTTCACTGTCTTTTACCGACATATGGATAAAATAGTCATAACTGCCGCCCATATGATACAGGCTGATGATTTCCGGCAGTTTAAGCAGGTCGTCACGTAGTTGATTGACTATCTTTTCTGAATAGGGCTGAAGCTTGATGGCGGCAATTGCCTCGATATTTCCCCCTATGCTATTGAAATTAATATCAATAAAAGCGTTTTTTATTACGCCACTACTTTTCATGCGCTTGACGCGCTCCAGGCAGGTGGAAGGGGCTATCCCTATCTTTGCCGCCAGTTCCTTATTGGTGATATCTGCATCTTGATAAAGCAGGGTTAAAATTCGCAAGTCGATATCATCTAATTTCTTCATTAACTACTTAGCCTTGAATGATCTATACCAATTATGTCACTTGGTATTAGCTGGTATTGATTTTAATATTACACTTATCAAATACGATTTAACCAGTCCTAATTGCGGATTATGTGAATATTTGTTCGCTAATAAAACAATTTTCCGAATTATTTTCGTTATCGATATAATTACAAAATATCACAATCCCCCGATTGCTTATCAGACACGACTCTGACATATTATGTCTGTTGCTGAAGGATAAACAAAATAAGGAGCCCTATGCCTATTAAAGCGATTCAAGACTTTTTTAAACTGGAAGCGGCCAGTGGTATTATTTTAATGTTTACCGCGTTACTGGCCATGGTGCTGGCCAACTCCCCCTGGTCTGCCTGGTATGATTTGCTGCTCGATACCCCTATTATTGTTGCTGTCGGCAGCTTTGAAATCGCCAAACCCATGCTGCTCTGGATAAATGACGGCATGATGGCTCTGTTCTTTTTCCTGGTTGGTCTGGAATTGAAACGGGAGTTTCTTGAAGGGGATCTTTCCGAGCCGGGTCAAATTACCCTGCCTGCCATAGGCGCAGTGGGGGGCATGTTGATCCCGGCACTCTGTTATGCCGCCTTAAATTACCAGGATCCGGACGCGTTAAATGGCTGGGCCATTCCAACGGCGACAGATATTGCCTTTGCCCTGGGCATACTCGCCATTATCGGCACTAAGGTGCCTTTACAGCTTAAGGTCTTCCTGACCTCCTTGGCGATATTTGACGATCTGGGCGCCATTATTGTTATTGCACTTTTCTATACCGACCAATTGTCCATGCTGTCACTGATCGTTTCAGCCATAGTGCTGACCATACTGTTTGGCTTAAATCGTAAAGGGGTCACTAGCACTTCGCCATATATCTTCTTTGGCGTCGTACTATGGGTTGCGGTATTAAAGTCCGGTGTTCATGCCACCTTGGCCGGGGTTATTCTTGCATTGTTTATTCCCATGAAAGGGGCAGAAGGGGAGCCTTCACCGCTGAAATCGCTAGAGCACAACCTGCACTCCATGGTGGCCTTTATCGTGTTACCCGCTTTTGCCTTTGCCAATGCCGGCATCGACCTGTCCGGTGTTGGCATTGCTGAAGTGACCTCTTCCGTGCCCTTGGGCATTATCGCCGGCCTGGTGATTGGCAAGCAGTTGGGGGTCTTTGTCTTTTGTTATACCGCGATCAAACTTGGCTTTGCCAAGCTGCCCACCAATGTTAACTGGACACAACTCTATGGTGCAGCCTTGCTGTGTGGAGTTGGTTTTACCATGAGTCTCTTCATCGGCTCATTGGCGTTTGAGCAAAGTGGGGCTAATTTAATCTATCAGGACAGGCTGGGGATTATTATTGGCTCATTAATTTCCGGTGTACTGGGCTACTTGGTGATCAAGCGAGGAGTCAAACATTTACCCGAATCAAGTTAGCCTGTGATATAAACAAATAAAATCAAGAACGGCGATGCATGTATCGCCGTTTTTCGTTAGAATGCAGGCCTGAAATTATCCCTTGGCTTTACCCTGATATGCAGCACGACTATCAAGACCTAATCAGGCTTTTTAATCACAGATTTGCCGATGAATTCAATACCCGTTTGGTGAAAGGGGGAGACGAACCCTTGTATCTGCCTGCAAGCGAGCAGTGCGCCTACCATCAGATCATTTTTGCCCGTGGCTTTTATGCCAGTGCCTTACATGAAATCGCTCACTGGTGTATTGCCGGTAAGGAAAGGCGCTTGTTGGAAGATTTTGGCTATTGGTATATACCGGACGGGCGCAACGAGCAGCAACAAAAGGCGTTTGAAAAAGTAGAGGTCTGCCCCCAGGCGGTTGAGTGGGCCCTTTGCGTGGCGGCCAATAAAGTCTTTAATGTCTCGGCGGATAACTTAGATGGTGTTGAAGCGGATACGCAAACCTTTAAAGTCAATGTCTACCGCCAGGTATTAGTGTATCTGGCGCAGGGGTTTCCTGCCCAGGCAGAGGCCTTTATTAAGGTATTGGCAGAGTATTATGGCGTGCAATTGCCGCTGACAGCAGCGCAGTTTGGCGATAAGGAGTCCCTTGGTGAGTCAGTTTAAGCTAGGTTTGATCATTAATCCCATTGCCGGTATTGGCGGCAGTGTCGCATTAAAAGGCAGCGATGGTGAAGGCATGGCAGAAAAAGCGCTGGCACTGGGGGCCGAGGCAAAAGCCAACTTACGCACGCAAATGGCGCTGGAAATATTACTGCCCTATAAAGAGCAAATAACCGTTTATACCGTGAATGATCTTATGGGAGAAAATAGCGCCAAGGCCATGGGCTTTAGTACTGAACTGGTTTATCAAACACCAGAGGTAATTACCTCGGCAGAAGATACGGAGCAGGCTGTTAAAGCCTTGCTGGCACATAAGGTGGATATCCTGTTGTTTGCCGGTGGCGATGGCACGGCGCGCAATGTCTGTCATATTGTTGGCGACTCCTTTCCCGTGTTAGGTATTCCAGCGGGCTGCAAGATTCACTCGGGGGTTTATGCGGTCACGCCCAAGGCGGCGGGTAGGGTGATCGAACTTATGGTCACCAACCAGCTGGTCACACTGGCGGATGCCGATGTTATGGATATCGATGAAAGCCTGTTTCGCGAAGGGGTGGTAAAAGCCAAGCGCTACGGCGAGATGCTGGTGCCGAGCGAATTGAGATACATTCAGGCGGTCAAGGCGGGCGGTAAGGAGTCTGATGAGCTGGTATTACAGGACATAGCCGCCTTTGTCATTGAAGAGCAGGAGGATGAACTTTTGATCATGGGATCGGGTTCAACCACCGCCTTTATCATGGAAGAAATGGGCTTGGACAATACCTTGCTCGGTGTCGATGTGGTGCATGATGGTGAGGTGGTGAAAAACGACATTACCGAGCCCGAGCTTTGGCAGCTGATTCAGGATAATCCCGACATACCTTTAAAGCTGGTTATCACCTTAATAGGTGGCCAGGGCCATATCTTTGGTCGTGGCAATCAGCAGCTGAGTCCCCGTGTCATTCGTGCCGTTGGTAAGGACAATATCATGATAGTTGCCACCAAGAACAAGCTGACCGCCCTTAATAGCCGGCCCCTGATCGTGGATACCGGTGATGTCGAATTAGACGTCGAATTGTCGGGCTACCTGCCGGTAACTACCGGCTATAAGGACCAGGTGCTCTACCCGGTAGCAAGCCCGCAATAAACACAATAGCCGAGAAACCCAGAATGAAATTTGAAAATTTAGCCGCTCTATATCAGTATTTCGATGATCTGGTAACACAAGATGTGGACGCCGATGTTCTGTTTGCCAGTAGTTATGTCCGTGGTTTTGTCAGTTTGGCGGCTTCTGAATATGGTGATGAAAGCCAGCAGTTGACGGCGTGCTTGGCCAAAAATATCGGAGAGAAAATCGAGTCGGCCCGTACCGAACTTTCTCCTCAGGATAGAGAAGTCATCCAGCTTTACTGGGCCGATATCAAAGGCTTTTTTAGTCACTAGTCCTTATCGATAAACTTGCGCTTTATAATGTCCCTGATGACAAAGCGGTTCGGGGAAAGATTAAATAGCACCTTGCTATCGACAGGATAAGGCGTGCCGCAAATATCCGCCGCCAGAATATCTGCAACAAGTGGTGCAGAACATAATCCTCTTGCTCCCAGCCCGGTAAGCATATAGAGGTTATCTACAACAGGTGCTGGCTCAAAGTAACGCCAGTTTTTGTCCTTGGCCAGGTGGGGATAGATGGCCTTATGGGCCTCAATGTCCGGCATGGCACCGACAAGGGGTAAATGATCCGGCGTGGCACAGCGTAGCCTTGCCTTGGCTGCGCAAAAATCGCTTTCCTGCCAAACATCCAGCTCAGGCAGGCACTTGTTGAGCATGGCAAGGTTATATTGGTCATCTTCATCACGACTTTGAATGTTAAAACTGTCTTTGTCAAAGGTGGCACCAATGCAGTGGATGCCCTGGTGTTCAGGTGTTAAATAGCCCTTGTGGCACAACACGGTAGATAATGGGCTTATTCTGTTGTTTGTGGTCATGCTGGTAACCTGACCACGAACCGAGGACAGAGGCAGCTGGTCCAATATGTTAAGCTTGATAGCTTCTGCTCCGCCGCAAACCACTAATACGCTGGCACTGAATTCTCCTTTGCTGGTATGTATGTTCCACTTATTCTTAGCAGTTTGCTCCAGCCGTTGAACCGTTACACCGGTTTTTATTCTCAGGCGCTTGCTATCAAGCGCTGCTTTAAATACCTGAGTCACTAACTCCTGCGGGGCAATCCAGCCAGCATTAGGCATAAACAGGCCGCCATTATCCAGCTTAATACCGGCCAGGGCGGAAGCCTGTTCTTGGTCAACACCATGGATAAGCTCTTTAGGCCAGGCATTAAACTGCTCAAATTTTTGTTGTCTTTTTTCCAGCGTTTCCTTATAGGAAACTTCCAGCAAGCCACACCAGTTATGGGCAAAGTGATATCCTTGATCCAGTAAAGATTGATATAGGTTTTTTGCGTGCCAAAATGCCTGCTGGTAAAAGCTGCTGATATCATCGCTTTGTTGATGCAGCAAAGGGTAAAGGGCACCTATGGCGTTACTGGATGCGCCCTGGGCTATCTCTTGATCCTGACAGTATAAAGTGACCTTGACGCCTTTTTGGGTCAGCGCATAGGCTGCACAGGCTGAGGCAATGCCGCCGCCGATAATGCTAACATGCTGCGGTTTGGCTATTTGCGGCCTGAGCTGATATCCCTTGCCGATTAGCTTGTTTTGCTGGTAAACGCCGGTCAGAATTTCCTTTTTCTTGCCCTGCGACGGCTTTTTCTCCAGGCGAAAGCCGACACTATTAAGCTGGCGTTTGACAAAGCCTGCCACGGTAAAGGTACTTAGGCTCGCCTGATCTTTTGATAGCCTGGCAATTTGTGCAAAGAGCTCCCGGCTCCACATTTCGGGGTTTTTCGCCGGTGAAAAACCGTCCAGGTACCAGGCATCGACCAGTCCTGACTTGGGCCCCCTTATATTTTCGAGCGCTAAAGCGGCATCACCGATATACAGCTTTAATGTTACCTTACCGTCAAAAAAGCTTAATAGATATTCGTTAGCATTAAACTGTTCTGGATATTGTTCTGCAAGAGCTTCTGTGAAATCTACCAGCTCTGGCCAGATGGCAAGTGATTGAATCAACTGGGCTTTTGATAGGGGATACTTTTCGACACTGATAAAGGTCAGCTTTGGCAGTTTTTTTCCTGGGCTATGAGCGAACTCTTGCTGAACTTGGCGAAACACCCGTAAGGTCAACAGGAAATTAAGCCCGGTGCCAAAGCCGGTTTCGGCTATGGTGAATGACTCTGGGCCACTAAGCAAGCGGCTGGCAATATCATTGCCCTGAATAAAAACACTTTCACTTTGCTGGCAGCCGGATTCGGTATCGAAATAGATATCATCAAATTGCTTGGAATAGGGGGCTCCGTTGGCCTGAAATGAAATGGAAGTTTGATCAGTCACAATGTTTTATCGATCCGCATGCTAATGACAATTGACAGTCTGGTGTAAATTTAGACATTATTTTATCCCTATTTTCAATGGAATGACTTAAAGTTGCAAAAATCAGTGTACAAGTGTACGCTGGACAGACCAGTATGGGGGCTAAAAGTCGTTATGATACGCCCAATTTTTACAATTTAATATGGTTAATAAGATGAAACGTGTCGTTATTACAGGATTAGGTATTGTATCCAGCATAGGTAACAATGCCGAAGAGGTCTTGGCATCGCTAAAATCAGGGCGCTCAGGCATTTCCCGCTCGGAAAGTTTTGCTGACAAGGGCTTGCGCAGCCAGGTATGGGGTATGCCAGATATCAATACTAAAGAACACATAGATCGCAAGGCACTGCGTTTTATGGGCGATGCTGCCGGTTATGCCTATATCGCCATGCAGCAAGCCATTGAAGATGCCAAGTTGACTCCGGAGCAAGTGTCAGACTTTCGCACCGGTATCGTTGCCGGTTCAGGCGGCGCCTCATCGGCCAATATCGTCTCTTCTGCCGATACCTTAAGAGAGAAGGGAGTTAAGCGTGTAGGCCCTTATGCCGTACCTAAAACCATGTCCAGTACCTGCTCAGCCTGTTTGGCAACCCCTTTTAAAATCAAAGGGGTTAACTATTCAATTAGCTCTGCCTGTGCAACCAGTGCCCATTGTATCGGCCATGCTGCTGAACTTATCCAGTTAGGCAAGCAAGATATAGTGTTTGCCGGTGGCGGTGAAGAAGTCGACTGGTCGTTAGCGATGATGTTTGATGGCATGGGCGCCTTGTCTTCCAAGTACAATGACACACCGGAAAAAGCTTCTCGTACCTATGATGCAGACCGTGACGGTTTTGTTATCTCTGGCGGTGGCGGCATGCTGGTGGTTGAAGAGCTTGAGCATGCACTTGCTCGTGGTGCCCATATCTATGCCGAAATCGTTGGCTATGGCGCCACGTCTGACGGCTTTGACATGGTAGCGCCAAGTGGTGAAGGTGCAGTGCGTTGTATGGAGCAAGCCATGCAAGATGTTGACGGCGAGATCGATTACCTAAATACGCACGGTACTTCAACGCCCGTTGGTGATGTCAAGGAACTGGGTGCCATTCAGGAAGTGTTTGGTGACAAGTCTCCTGCCATCAGTGCCACCAAGGCCATGACGGGCCACGCCCTGGGTGCTGCCGGTGTTCATGAAGCCATCTATTCCTTGCTGATGATGAAAAACAACTTTGTTGCCCCATCTATCAATGTTGAAACCCTGGACGAGCAGGCACAAGGCCTGGATATAGTCACTGAAAAGCGTGATGCAGAGCTTAACCTGGTGATGTCCAACAGCTTTGGTTTTGGCGGCACTAACGCCACCCTGGTAATGAAAAAGTACAAGTAAGCGTAAGGCTAAATAAATATCGAAAAGCCGCTTAGCCTAGCTAGCGGCTTTTTTATTGGCCCGGTTATTTAATAGCAAGGCGTTATATAAGGTAGATAAGCGTGAGTTAATTTCGCTACAATATGGCAAAACTTAACAGGAGTAAGAAAGCGTGCCTCATTGCCTGGTAGAATATGCCAAAGAATTAGAAGACCAAGTCGCCATTTCAGCGCTAGTCCAAGCCGTGTTCCAAGGGGCCCTGTCATCAGGCCTGTTCGAGGCCAGCCAGATCAAAACCAGGGCCCAGGCGTTTGAGCACTACCTGGTGGCAGATAAAAAGGCCGCCTTTGTCCATGTCACCCTGTCAATCCTCTCGGGCAGAACTGGCGAACAAAAGGCCCAGCTGTCGATGCAGGTGCTGAACCAGTTAAAAAGCTTGTCCTTGCATCAGGCTTCATTGACGGTAGAAGTCCGCGATCTGGATAAAACTTGCTATGCCAAGGCCATCATCTAAGTGAAGCCAATGAAGATATATTATGATGAAAATATGCCGTTCGCCGAGGAGTTTTTCGGCGATCTGGGCGAGCTTGTTCCCTTTGCCGGCAGAGCCTTAACAGCAGAACAGGCAGCTGACGCCGATGTTTTACTGGTGCGTTCCATCACTCGGGTCAATGAGGCATTGCTGGCCGCCAATAAAAAGTTGGCTTTTGTCGGTACGGCAACCATAGGGGTGGATCACATAGACCAGGCTTACCTTGCTGACAGAAAAATATCCTTTTATTCGGCGCCTGGCTGCAATGCCGTGTCCGTTGCCGAGTATGTCATCAGTGCCCTGGCAGTCATGGCCGAACGTTACCTGCTTGATATCTTTTCCTTAACGGTTGGCATTGTCGGCGCGGGTAATACGGGTTCTCGTTTAAGTGAAAAGTTAACCGCCCTTGGTATCAAGCATGTTTTATGCGACCCCTTATTGGCGGAGCAGGGAGATACTCGAGATTTTGTAGAACTGGAGCAAGCCTTGGTCTGTGATGTTATTTCACTTCATGTCCCCTTAACGCGGGAGGGGCCGCATGCCACTTATCACCTGTTAGATAGAGCAAGGCTTGAGCTGTTATCCGATCAGCAAATCCTGATCAATGCCTGTCGCGGTGAAGTGGTTGATAATAGGGCGCTGCTGGCAATGAAACAAAAAGGCCATGGATTAAAACTCATTTGGGATGTTTGGGAAAACGAGCCGAATATTTTGCATGACTTGATCGATTATACGGAAATAGCGACGGCGCATATCGCAGGTTATAGCATAGAAGGAAAAGCTCGTGGCACTGAGATGCTCTATCAGGCATTATGTCGGGAGCTAAAAATACCGGTGAAATGGCGCCTTGAGCAATTTTTGCCTCAGGCAGGGATCAATCAGGTAACAATTAATCGGAATTTTAATGAAATTATGCTAAACCAGCTGGTAAAAATGGTTTACGATGTCAGGCGGGACGATGCTATTTTTCGTCAACAGATTCATGACCTGGGCTTTGACCTTATACGCAAGACTTACCCGGCTCGCAGGGAGTTTTCGTCGGTAACAATAGCCCAGAATAAGCAAGTCAAGCAAGGTGTGCCACACCGGCTTGGCTTTTATCATGCCAATTAAAAAGAAGAATTGGCGCTCACCTAAGAAAAAGAGAGAGAGGAGCATGGCACAGAAATTTGATGTTTGCGTACTGGGAGCGACTGGCTTGGTAGGTAAAACTATGATTGAAATTCTTCAACAAAGAGATTTTCCGGTAAATAAACTTTATCCATTGGCAAGTGCTCGCTCTGCCGGTGAATTTGTTGAGTTTAACGGTGAAAGCGTTGAAGTGCTGGATGCGGATAACTTTGACTGGAGTTTGGCACAAATCGGCTTTTTTTCTGCCGGTGGCAGTATTTCGGCAAAATATGCACCGATAGCAGGGGATGCTGGCTGTATTGTTATCGATAATACCTCGGAATTCCGCTATGAGCCGGACATTCCTCTGGTTGTGCCTGAGGTTAACCCACAGGCATTGGCGGAATATCGTAACCGTAATATTATTGCTAACCCTAACTGTTCCACCATTCAAATGATGGTGGCACTAAAGCCTATCTATGATGCGGTAGGTATTGATCGCGTCAATGTCAGCACTTATCAGTCAGTATCGGGCGCCGGTAAGGAAGCCATGGATGAACTGGCCAAGCAGTGTGCGGATTTGCTTAGCGGTAAGCCGGTTGAGCCCAAGGCATTTTCGCGTCAAATCGCTTTTAATGTGATTCCGCAAATTGATAAATTTGAAGATAATGGCTATACCCGCGAAGAGATGAAAATGGTTTGGGAAACCAAGAAAATTCTCGGGGACGAAAATGTGCTGGTGAATCCGACGGCAGTGCGTGTTCCGGTATTCTTTGGCCATGGTGAGGCCTTGCATATTGAAACCGGTGCTCCTATCTCGGCAGAAGAAGTCAAGGAGCTGCTTAAGCAGGCGGAAGGGGTTGAGGTGTGTGAAAACGACGAAGACTTCCCCACCCAGATAGGTGAAGCCAGTGGTGTTGATGCCACCTTTGTCGGCCGTATCCGTGAAGACATTAGTCATAACAATGGCATCAATATGTGGATAGTCGCAGACAATGTCCGTAAAGGGGCGGCAACCAACAGTATTCAGATCGCTGAGCTATTGATCAAAGACTACCTTTCTTGAACCTAAGCGGCTCTTTTTATAGGGGCATATTGAGCGATAATTGAACTGGAAAAATCAATATGCTCTTGCATTTCCTAAAGAAATTCAGAAATTAGTCGTTATAATTAGTGTCTGGTTTCTGATCTATTCTATATTCATACAAATAATTGGTCATTCACCGGGAATTATTTTCTGAGATTGGTATGATAGAGCAAGGGGCTGTTGCTCTTTCGAGATTGTTTTTGCAGCAGTTTATTGGGTGTTTATACAAGGCAGAGCCTTTGTAATGTGGTTATTCCACATTAAAAGGTAATAACGCAGTAGAAATGCCCAACAAACGCTGCCCGAAGGGTTCAGCTAAAAAGAGTAACCTCCTTTTATCTTGAACAAAAATTAATCTCGAAAGAGTAAAAGCCCCTAGTTGGAATAAACTTTGCTTTGTTTCTTCTGGTCTTGGATGAGCCAAAATATTGGCGAATATGATAATTATTAGGAAAGCCTTGATGCAAAGATTGTTACGCCTGTGCCTGTGGCAGGTTATTTTTTTAAGCCTTGTATCTATTAATTTTTCTGTTTCGGCTGAAGAAACGGGAATTCGCATTCGCGGGCCGAAAAGCTCAGACGCTTTTCCCTACGACAGCTATGGTCCTATCACCTCCAAAGATACCCTGTGGAATATCGCCCTAAAAGTTCGTCCCGATCCTCGCTTGTCTGTTTATCAGGTGATGCAGGCCCTGTATCAAAAAAACCCTAGAGCTTTTGCCGAGCAAAACCTTAACCATTTGATCAATGGCCAATACCTTAAAATACCGTCAATCGACGAAATGCGTGCCATTGACAGGCAGCAGGCCCAGCAAAAATCCGATAGCGATGATAAGGCGTGGGAGCAGAAGGTTGCCAAAGCGCCAAAGAAAAAAGTAAAGCCGGAAGAACAGGTTGCCAAGAAGAAAGACCTGGAACTGGTTAAATCAGATATCAACGATCAGTTGCAAAACATTGACACTAGCCAGCAAGAAAGATTAAAAACCATCCAAAACGATGTTTTGGACTCAATCGATGGTTTGCAGGCCATTTTAAAAGAAAATGAAACCCTGAGAAAACGCATTGCCGACTTTAATGATCAATTGGCCACTATTCAGGGAGAGGTTGCCAAGGGCAAGGAAATTGAAAAACAGTATCAAAGCACCAATGCGCTCTTGCAGGAGCTGCTAGCCAAGGCGGAAGCGCGAGAAAGGGAAGCCTTGCTGGCTCAGCAACAGGCCGAGCTGGAAAAGGATAGTTTCTTTTCCAGCACCTGGTTTGTGGTGATGATGGCGACCCTGCCGGCCTTGCTTGTGCTTGGTGCCAGTATCTTATTCTTAAGGCGCCGTAGCAGTGAAACCGAACCCGCACCAGTGAAAGCCAAAGGCAAGGCAAAAGAGGCAGCACCGGCCGAGCCTGAAAAGGCGGCCGTTCAGGAGCAGAGCTTAGAAGAAGAATTATCCCTGGATGAAGAGCTTTCTCTCGATGATGAGCTGTCTTTAGATAGTGAGCTGTCCCTGGATGATGAATTGTCGATAGACCTGGCTGAAGATGAAGAGTCGAGCGATGATTTGTTCTCAGACGACTTGGACAACCTGGATGATGAGCTGGCGGATAATGATGTTATCCATCTGGATGACGATTTAGATGATCTGGATGACCTTGATGATCTGGACGAACTGGAAGAAGTTTCACCGGATGCCGGCGCCGAAGAGGAAGGCGAACCATTGGAAGGTGGTGAGCTGGGGCAGGGGGATCTGGATGCCTTATTATCAGGTCTTGATGAAGAAGAAACAGAAGCTGAAGAAAAGGCCGATGAAGAGCTGCCGGGTGGCGTACTGGATCAAGGAGCACTGGATGACCTGCTGGATAGCGGTGATGAAGGTGAAGAGGAACTGGTTGATACTGCAGATGAAGTTCAAGAAGCGGCACCTTCGGCTGATGAAGCCGCTACTGAATCACTAGAGGCTGATGAGATTAAGGCAGAGGAAGAGGCTTCGGCAGAAATCACCGATCCCGATGATATCGATGCCCTAATGGAGTCGATGGCTGCTCCTGCGGAAGAAACTCCGGCCGAGTCTCCTGCCGCTGATGAGCTTATGCCCGAGGAAGAGGCTTCGGCAGAAATCACCGATCCCGATGATATCGATGCCCTAATGGAGTCGATGGCTGCTCCTGCGGTAGAAACTCCCGCCGAGTCTCCTGCCGCTGATGAACTTATGCCCGAGGAAGAGGCTTCGGTTGAAATCACCGATCCCGATGATATCGATGCCCTAATGGAGTCGATGGCTGCTCCTGCGGTAGAAACTCCCGCCGAGTCTCCTGCCGCTGATGAACTTATGCCCGAGGAAGAGGCTTCGGTTGAAATCACCGATCCCGATGATATCGATGCCATAATGGAGTCGATGGCTGCTCCTGCGGTAGAAACTCCCGCCGAGTCTCCCGCGGTTGATGAGCTTATGCCCGAGGAAGAAGGCTCGGTTGAAATTACCGACCCCGATGATATCGATGCCATAATGGAGTCGATGGCTGCTCCTGCGGAAGAAACTCCGGCAGCTGATGAGCTTATGCCCGAGGAAGAGGCTTCGGTTGAAATTACCGATCCCGATGATATAGACGCGCTAATGGAGTCCATGGCGCCACCAGTAGCTGAACAGGGGGCGGCTAAGGCGGCACTGGATGAAGATCTTGATACTGAATTAAGCGATCCTGATGATATAGACGCCTTATTGGATGCCGTATCAGAGCCTCAGGCGCAAGAGGCAGAGGTCGAGTTAAGTGATCCCGATGATATCGATGCACTGCTAAATGATGTCCAGCAGATTGATACACCAGAAGCTGAGCCGGGTGAGCAGCCAGAAGCCCTGGCAAAGGTTCCTGTTCCAGAGGATTTAAGCTCACCAGAAAAACCTGACAGTGAAAATAGGGCGTTAATAGAAGCCTTTACCGATGATTATGTAGAGTCCTTTCTATCTGTAGATTTAAGCGATATTGCAGGGGATAGTGACAAGTCGGTCGCGGATGTGATTGAAGATGAAGTCAGCGGTGAGGTAGATGATATAGATGCACTGCTGGCAGAAGTTGCGGATCAGGGGGGTGAAGCAGCCGACAGTGAAATATCCGATGAACCTGGTGTGGATGATATTGATGCCATCTTGGATGATGTTGCCGGTCAGGCGGACGAAATTCAGCTAAAAGAAACGGACGCGGATGAAGGTACGGATGACGAGCTGGACATAGACGCCCTGATATCGGACGTTAGCGGTGAAGCTGAACAGGTCGAAGAAGATATTCTCGATATCGGCGATGATATTCTTGATGGTGTCGCAGAAGATAATAAAGAGCCTGACGCCGTCGACGATGAACTGCTGGACGATCTAGCCAGCGAATTTGACGAGTCGACCCTGAGTCAGCTGTTAAGTGATGAAAAGGAAGAGAAATCTTCGGTGGAGATATCTCCCGACTTTACTGATAGCAATGTATTAGCGGATCTGTTGGCGGATGATGAGCCGGCTAGCGAAGAAAAAGATGAGGTTATTGAAGCAAGTGAAATCGATGATATTCAGGAGCTGGATAGCCTGGATTTTGACGAGTTGCTGGCCAATATCGAAGAAGAGTCATCTTCAGACTCGGATATTGAAGAGCTGGATATTTCCGATGACCTCGAGCTGGAAGATATCGAAATAGGCGATGATATTCTTGCCGGCGAAGGCCTGGAAGAAACAAAAGATACCAGCGGTGAAGATTTTGTCTCAGTAGACTCCCTGTTATCTGACAGCCTGGATGCTGAGCCTATTGAAGAGCCCTATGACAAGGATAATATCGATGTCGGCCTGGAAGAATTCCCTGAGTTTTCCAGTGATGGCCAGCCCTTTGATGTTGATGAAGATGATGATAATGGTATTGCCGCCAAACTGGATCTTGCCAAGGTTTACGTAGAAATCGGTGATACGGATAACGCAGAAGTCATTTTGCAGGATGTGGTGGCGCAAGGTGATGCTCAGCAACAGTTTGAAGCCAAGCAGCTGCTAGACAGTTTAAAATAACAAAAGGCCACTTCGGTGGCTTTTTTTGCCCTTAATTATCCAGCAATAAGTTTAACTACAAGATCGCTTGGCAGTCAGCCCTAAAATAATGGATAATGCGCCTCCAAAGCGATTGGAGGTAAATATGCGTTATGCTTTAGGTGTTGAATATGATGGTAAAAATTATTATGGCTGGCAGCGACAAAAAAGTGTCGTCAGTGTTCAACAGACTTTAGAAACCGCACTCTCCAAAATCGCCGATGAGCCGATAGAAGTTGTTTGTGCCGGCCGTACCGATACCGGCGTTAATGCCACGAATCAGGTCATCCATTTTGATACCAATAAGGTGCGCAAGGATGTCGCATGGACCCTGGGAACCAATACCTTGCTGCCTCAAGATATCTCGGTTAGCTGGGTCAAGGAAGTTGACGAGGAATTTCACGCCCGCTTTAGCGCCACAGCAAGGCGTTATCGCTATATTATTTACAATAATAATCTGCGCTCGGCGATACTCAGCAGCGGCTTAAGTTTTTGCCATCAGCCCCTGGATGAAAAATTGATGCACCAGGCCGCCCAGTACCTGGTTGGCAAGCATGATTTTACCTCTTTTCGTACCGTGCACTGCCAGTCACATTCACCGGTTCGCACCATCTATCATTGTGATGTTTCACGCAAGGGCAGCTATGTGATAATAGATATCAAGGCAAATGCTTTTTTACATCATATGGTCAGGAACATTGCCGGTAGTTTGATGAAAGTGGGCCAGCAATTACAGCCAGTGACTTGGATACATGAGGTGCTGGAAGCGAAAAATCGCTGCCTGGCCGGTATCACGGCACCGGCCGGAGGACTGTATTTTGTTGATGTTGATTACCCCGAGCAATTTGGTATTCCACAGCGAAATCTGGGGCCTTTGTTCCTAATTTGACAAAATGAACAAAACAGACCAGTTTTTTATATAAAAAATGGGTTAAACTGTGTTTTAATTCGCGGTTATATTTGTTTTCATTGTATATTTGACGTTTGATGGCGAAATATCCATCAAAAATTCGAAACTTATTTGTTGCAACAGGCAAAAATTAAATTATGAGCTGGATAGAAAAAATTCTCCCTAAAGCAAAAGCGACCACTAAACGCAATATTCCCGAAGGTGTCTGGAGTAAGTGTTCCTCTTGTAACGCTGTGCTTTATAAAGTCGAATTGGACCGACAAATCTCCGTATGTCCAAAGTGTGATCACCATATGCGTATTTCCGCACGCAAACGCATTGAAAGCTTTTTAGATCAGGATGAACGTCTGGAGTTAGGTGAAGAGTTTGAAGCTCAGGATATCCTAAAGTTTAAAGACTCCAAGCGTTATAAGGACAGACTGGCCTCGGCGCAAAAAAATACCGGTGAAAAAGATGCCTTGGTGGTGATGAAGGGTAACTTGCATGGAATGCCTGTCGTCGCTGCCGCATTTGAGTTTTCATTCTTAGGTGGCTCAATGGCCTCAGTGGTTGGTGCCCGCTTTGTTGCCGGTGTTGAATATTGCTTGGAGCATAACCTGCCCTTTATTTGTTTTTCTGCCAGTGGCGGTGCCCGCATGCAGGAAGCCCTGTTCTCCTTGATGCAAATGGCAAAAACCAGTGCCGCATTGGCGAAAATGAGTGAAAAAGGCCTGCCTTATGTCTCTGTACTAACGGACCCGACCATGGGCGGTGTATCGGCCAGTCTTGCTATGCTGGGCGATATAAATGTTGCCGAGCCGAAAGCTCTGATTGGTTTTGCCGGCCCCAGGGTCATCGAGCAAACGGTACGAGAAAAGTTACCCGAAGGCTTCCAGCGCAGCGAATTCCTGTTGGAAAAAGGAGCCATTGACCTGATAGTCGATCGTCGTCAAATGCGCGATACCCTGGCTCGCATGATAGCGAAATTTACCGGGCAGCCTAACCCTATCCAATAAGCATATGACAGTCAATCATCGAAGCCACTCTCAGACTAAGACGCTGCCAGAGTGGCTTTCTTATTTAGAAAGCATTCACAGCAGTGAAATTGACTTGGGCCTATCCCGAATTAGCCAGGTTGCCGATAAACTGGCGGTAGATTTAGGCTTTGCAACCGTGATCACCGTGGCCGGTACCAATGGCAAGGGCACAAGCTGTGCATTTTTAGAAAACGCGCTTATTGGTGAGGGAAAGTCGGTTGCCGTTTACTCATCGCCTCATATCGAAAAATTCAATGAACGCCTGCGTTTAGATAAACAAGACATGGCTGATGAAAATTTTATCCGCGCCTTTGAACTGGTTGAACAAGCACGCGGTGAAATATCTCTTACCTATTATGAATTTACCACGCTGGCGGCATTTCTGGTCTTGATGGAAAAACGTCCTGACGTGATTATTCTGGAAGTAGGCCTGGGCGGCCGCTTGGATGCCACCAATATTATCGATGCCGATATCAGTGTGATCACTACGGTGGATCTTGACCATCAGACCTTCTTAGGGAATGACAGGGAAAGCATAGGCTTTGAAAAGGCGGGTATCATGCGCGGTAATGGCATCTCCGTGGTCGGAGATAAAAATCCACCTCGGTCGGTTTTGAGTCATGCCGATAAGATAAAGACTCAGCTTTATGTCAGAGAGCAAGACTTTAAGCTTGTTAAACACGCAAATAGCTGGGACTGGCAATTCAAGGGTAGCCGCCTTGAAAATCTTTGCCTGCCCAATATCCCCATGGATAATGTTGCCACGGCCTTAACTGTGCTTTCATTGCTTGAAATTGAATTATCGAGCGAAAAGGTCAATCAAGTCATTGCTAAAACCAAGGTGGCCGGCCGTACCGAAATTTTCCAGCTTGACTGTGATGTGATGCTGGATGTCGGCCATAATCCACAGGCAACTAGTTACCTGGCTAGCAAAATTAAGGATGGCCACTATCGCCACGTCTATGCTGTGGTTGGCATGCTAAAGGATAAGGATATTACCAATAGTCTGTTGCCAATGAACAAACTTGTATCCCAATGGTATCTGGCGGGCCTATCCGTGCCTCGCGGTGCATTCGCAAATGAAATTGCCAATCAGATGCCGGATGCTCATGCGAGTTTTAATTGTTTTGACAATGTCACTCAGGCCTATAAAATGGCATTAAAAAGCGCAGGAGTAGGGGATTTAGTGGTTGTTTTTGGGTCCTTTTTTACTGTTGCCGAAATTAGGCGTTTGCTAGTTTAGGAGTTTCGCTTGTCTACACCCTTTCAAAATCGATTAGTTGGTACCATTATAGTGGCGGCGGCGGCAATTATCTTTTTACCCGATATACTTGATGGGGAAAAGCAGTCGCATCAAGCCGATTTTGAAGGTATCCCCAAGGCACCAAAGTTTGAATCAACGCAGGAAGTTAAATCCTTTCCTACCGAAAAGCTTGCTCAGCTGCCAAAGGAAGGCTTATCGGATGAGCTGGCCCTGGATGAGGGGAAAAATGAGGCTGCTGAGCCAAGTGTAGCGGCATCGAACAATACGGATAGGGTGAAAGTGGCGGCCCTGCTTAAGAAGGACGGTTTTAACGACGGCGCCTCGGCGAATGGCCAAAAGAGCAAAGTGACAACTTCAGATAAAAAGGTTTTGCCTGAAAAGTCTGTGGCAGGCGAGGCCTGGGTGATCCAGCTGGGCAGTTTTCGTCATAAAAAGAATGTCGAAGACTTGGTCACCAAGCTGAAGAAAAATGGCTATACCGCTTTTACCAGGCCGATCAAAACTAAAAATGGCACCCTGACCAAGGTGTTTGTTGGGCCCGAGTTAACAAAAACGGCTATGGAAAAAAAATTACCTAAACTGAAAGAGTTAACTAAAGTGCAGGGGAAAGTTGCCCGTTTTTATCCGACTAAATAATAAAAAAGTAGGCATGTAAACTTAGCTTCTGGTAGACTACGCGCCTCTAAATAATGAGAACTCTCGATATATGGTTTGGATAGATTATGCCATCTTGGCTGTTATTGGCATATCAACATTAATCAGTTTGGTTAGGGGCTTTGTTAAGGAAGCCATCTCTCTCGTGATCTGGATTAGTGCATTTTTTATCGCCAGCAACTTCTATGCAAACCTCGCTACTTATCTGACTAATATTTCCGATCAGTTTCTGCGAAATGCCGCCGCAATTGCTATTCTGTTTATTACTACCTTGATACTCGGTGCTTTGGTTAATTACCTTATTGGACAACTGGTAAGTAAAACCGGACTGTCGGGCACGGACAGAGTACTAGGGCTAGCTTTTGGCGCCTTACGTGGTGTGCTGGTGGTGAGTGCGATCCTGTTTTTTATGGATGCATTTACGCCTATGGCACAAAGCCAGTGGTGGCAGGGCTCGCGGCTGATCCCGGAATTTCAGTTGGTGATAGAGTGGTTTTTTGAGTATCTCAAACAAACTTCAAGTTTCCTAACTTAACGAACCTTCGGCGGAGAATAAGTTCATGTGTGGTATTGTTGGCATTGTCGGTAAAACACCTGTTAGTCAATCATTATATGATGGTTTAACCGTGCTTCAGCATCGTGGCCAGGACGCGGCAGGTATTGTTACTATTCATGACAATACATTTAGATTACGTAAAGCGAATGGCCTGGTAAAAGACGTTTTTCATACGCGTCATATGATCCGGCTGCAAGGTAATATTGGTATCGGCCATATTCGCTACCCAACCGCAGGCACGTCAAGCTCATCGGAAGCACAGCCCTTTTATGCCAACTCTCCTTTTGGTATTTCTTTGGCCCATAACGGTAATCTGACCAATGCCGATGAGTTAAAACACTGGCTTAACACCGAGGCTCGCCGTCATGTTAATACGACGTCAGATTCCGAGCTACTGCTAAATATTCTGGCGCATGAACTTCAGCACACTGACAGGTTGGAGCTGACACCCGATGATATATTCTCTGCCGTTACCAATGTACATAAGCGAGTGCGCGGTGCCTATGCTTCCGTTGCCCTTATCATAGGCCATGGTATGGTGGCGTTTCGTGATCCAAACGGTATTCGTCCCCTGGTTTTTGGTAAGCGTGAAACCGAAAAAGGCGTTGAATATATGGTGGCTTCCGAGTCTGTTGCCCTCGACACCAATGACTTTACTTTCGTGCGTGATGTAGCTCCTGGCGAAGCCATATTCTTTACCGAAGATGGTCAGCTGTATAGCCAGCAATGTGCGGAAAACCCTACCTATAGCCCCTGTATTTTTGAATTTGTTTATTTTGCCCGTCCCGACTCAACCATAGACAAGATTTCTGTCTACGGTTCCAGGGTGGAAATGGGTAAGAAGCTGGGGGAGAAGATAGCGACAGAATGGTCTGACTTAGACATTGATGTTGTTATCCCAATTCCGGAAACTTCCTGTGATACGGCACTACAAATTGCCAAGCACCTGGATTTACCTTATCGCCAGGGCTTTGTTAAAAACCGTTATATTGGCCGTACCTTTATCATGCCGGGCCAGGAACAGCGTAAGAAATCAGTTCGTCAAAAACTTAACGCCATTAAGGCAGAGTTTGTCGGTAAGAATGTATTGTTGGTGGATGACTCTATCGTTCGTGGTACCACATCCGGCCAAATCATAGATATGGCTCGTGCTGCCGGTGCCAAGAAGGTTTACTTTGCCTCGGCGGCTCCGGAAGTTCGCTTTCCCAACGTCTATGGCATAGATATGCCAAGCGCCAATGAGCTGATTGCCCATGGCCGTGAACTGGATGATATTTGCCACCTGATAGGTGCGGATAAATTAATTTATCAGTCTATTGAAGATCTGGAAGCGGCGGTTTCTGCGGCAAACCCGGATATTAAAATGTTCGATATCTCGGTTTTCAACGGCAACTATATTACCAATGATATCGACCAATCCTATCTGGAAAAGCTCGATGCCTTGCGTAACAACGAGACCAAAGAAAAGTCAGACAAAAATGCCGATTCGATAATTGATATGCATAATGAAGGAGCCGAATAGCCTTCTAATTTCGGATTTGGCAATAAAAAAGGCATCAAAAGATTAGGCTGGTAGGAAACTGAGGGATGAATAATCTCTCAGTTCTTTTATATCTGTTTGATTTTATTGGCTTAGAAATTTAGCCAATTATATAATGAACATAAGTTTGCAAGGTAATAACCATTTATTTCAACAACTTGCGTTATATCAATGGTTTTTGTTCCATCTAACTAGATGATATTTATCAGATTTGTTTTTAAATATTTATGATTAAGAGCATAAATATTAAATACAAAATTTTTCTATATAATGATATATTCACACTAATTCGATAATAAATCAATTTTAAAAATTTTTTATTATTCACAATTACCTACCTATGCAAGCAAAGGATTGATTATGAAAGCATTTACCAAAATTTTGGCTCTAACCCTTGTTCTTTCTGGTTGTGCTGCGACTAATGCACCAACTTTCAATGTGTATGTTGACTCAATTAGTTCTCCTGTTAGTCAGGAGCTAAAAAGGTATGTTTTATTACCTAATAACAAAGGTGTTACCGTAGATGATTTACAATTCCAAGAGTACGCTAGTTACGTTCATCGTGCTTTGTCTGCACAAAGTTTTATAAAGGCAGAAGATATTAAAGATGCTAATGTAGCTATATTCTTAGGTTATGGCATTGGTGAGCCGAAGACTAACCAGTACACCTATTCACTTCCTACATGGGGTAAAACGGGCGTTTCATCGTCAAATACATACGGCACAGTCAGTACATATGGAAATACAGCAACAGTAAACTCCACGACCACTTACACGCCAACATATGGCGTAACTGGCTCTACAACTCATACAGGAACATATACAACATTTACCAGATATATGTTTATTGACGCAATAGATCTTAATGAATACAAGAAAACTGAAAAGCAAAAACAGATTTGGAAAACAACAGTAATTTCTACTGGTTCATCTGGTGACTTAAGGAGGGTTGTCCCCGTTTTAGTTGCAGCATCTAAACCTTATGTTGCAAAAAATACGGGACAGAAATTATTAATCTCTCTTAAAGAGCAAGATCAGGCTGTGCTTGATGTGAAAGGGATTTTAACTCAACAGTAATCTATTTTATTTAAAAGGAGATGCCTAAATGTTGTTTGGTGATAAAAAAATAAAAAAAATATCAGATGTTGAATATGTTGAGTTAGATGGAAAACACAATCTTAAGTGGAACAGAAGATTAAATTCGATAGCACTTCCCCTTCAAAATGTAAAAGTTATCACCCATATTAATACACATGAAAAAGAATGGGATTTTGATAATGAATTCAAAAACACACCTGAAAAACAAATTAAAGCTGACATTAAAACTTCCTTTATTATTACGGCTCAAGTAAATGAGGAAGAAATCCGAGATCATATATATTGCCTTGAAGAATCGGACAATGAAGATGAATTCAATATTGTGCGCCCAAGCGGAGAAATCATAGTAAACCTTAGAGCAGGAAAACCAGCTCAAGAAGACCATCAAAAATTGAATGCTGGTTCATACCACGGTAGTTGCTTCCGTATGAATTATGACCCCGGTGAGGATGATATAATCTTTGAAATGTATATGCCCGAACAACAACTTCAAACCATTGTAACAAGGGTTAAGGCTGACAATAACGCCAAGCTAGAGGTTTATTCCGAATTTGTATCTTTTACATTTGAAGTTGATGACTCATTAAGAGAGCCGTATCATTCTCGTGACTTTGTGATAAATGATCGTTCAAATGCTTTTATTTCAAGTATCGCTGTAACATCAAATATCGGCAACCATATTGTCAAGAAAAGCCTTGATGAAGACGAAGATGATTATTTGTATCAAGAAGAACCAGAAATGACTGCGGAACAGGTTTCTCACCAACAGTTATTACAAGTCATCAATAATCTACAGTTGCCTTTAAAAAGCACTACAACAGCTATTTGGGGACTAGCAATTGCTGTGATAATTAGTAGTTTTATTTAATGGTGTTTCTTATCATTTGAAATACGTTCAGCGTATTTATCTAATGTATGAGAATGCCTTTCAAGCCATTCATACATGCTGTATTGATAAGAAAAAATGAAAACTAGCCAATATTTCAGTTCTAGTTTATAAAAATATTCATCAACAATAATCATGCTTAAAACCATGATGAAAAACATTCTGGAACCAGTTCTTTTAATCATTTAATTCTTTTTTAGCTATTCTTGCTGAAGATGCACAGAATAATGATGTTAATGGTGCAAAACAGAAAAAATGCAAAGCTGCAAACCAATACAAAAGTTTAATTTTTCTCTTGATTGTGGCGTATGTAGTAGCCCCAATCAAAACAATGTACGCAACATTTTATGTCCTAAAACTATATTGGCAATGCTAAATTCTAAAATGTCATGGATATCAAAAGATTTATCAACTAGACCAAGTTTTTGGGCTGGTGTTTTTGGTGCTCTTTTTGAGCATTTCTTATTCTTAATACTTTTTTCATCATTTAGGATAAAGTTGTTAAAAACTCTCAATATTTCAATCAGCATGGATACATATTTAGGGTTATATGAGCCGTAAATGTTCCACTTTTGATACTTGCCATTTTTAACCGATAAGTCTTTTTGTTCCTGCTGATTATCTTTCCTTGTAGCCGTATCTTTAAGTGGCCTTTCAACCATATTTAAGCGTCTTCTAAGGATATTAAAGAAATTATCTACACCGTGAGTTGACGCTCGTTCCAATAGATAATCATCACAATCAGTAAGTAGTTTTAAATCTATGTAGCGACCTTCTACAACAGGTTCTTCTTGGTGTACCCACTCGAACCCTTTTTCAATTTCTGTTTCACCTAAATGTAATTTGCGAGATCTTACACAACATGCTTGCAGTTTCCCTGATTTTATTTGCTCTTTGAAAGTTTTGGTTATAGATGTGTCTATCCCACTATCATTATCAGCAAATAAATAAACTTGTTTGGCATTATCAATAAAAGATTTAATCAACTCAAAATGAGCAAACATAGAATAAGTTTGTTGAACTAATAAATGTTTGTGAGGTGCTTTCGTATCAAAACCATCAGCTAGAGGTTCTTCTGGCAAATGGTATTGTGGATAACGTCTCTTGTATGGTTCTTTTTCATATTCACCAATACGTTTAAATTCTTTAAATAGAGATTCGTAATCAGACGTAAAATCAAAATTTAAGGTACTCGCCAAAACATACCTTGATTTATTCTCAACCGTTGCAAGGTTAACCAAGGGAGTTCTTCTAGCATCAGCTTTAGAAGTCCAGTTTGCATCAAACATAAGCCTATCAACGCTTAGAGTTAGCCTTTTGCTTTTCAACTTATGCATATTTTGCAACAGTTGATATTGTTCAAATTGAATGCATTGTTTGTAAAAAAATTCAATCCTTGCATAAATCAGTGAATGATTAATGTTTAACGTTTCTCCAATTCGATTGATGATCCCTTTATTAATCAGTAAACGAAATAATAATTCATTTATCTGTTGATTTTGCTGTCCTTTTTGTGGGTTTAGTGCCGCAGTAAACTTAGTATGACAGTTTTTGCATTTGAAGGTTTGAGATACAGCTTCACGTTGGTAATGATATTTACCATCTCTATCTGGATATAGGATTTTTGGTAAACCTTTCGTATTCGTTAGTTTTTTAGTGTTTTTACTATCTAACCAGTACAAATCAGGGTTTTCTAAAATATTTTTATCATGGTTGGGGCAAGCTTTCTTTAATCTTGATAGTTGTTTTTCTTTTCCATAAATTTTCTTTGTAATGGTTTCATATCGTCTACCATCAGGAATACCTTTGCGCTTATCTGGTTCTAAGGCGGTATTGGGGCATGATGGAAGTTCTAGCTTATAGATTGATTTAAGCCTATTCGACTCTTGAACAATTGACTTGTTACTAAATGTAGAGCTTCCAGAGCCACAGAGATCACAATGTAAAAATTTTCTAGGTGGTTCACCTTTCGGCTTTACTATCTTAACTTTATAAGAGCCAAGGTTATTGCTGAACTTTGACTTATCTAAAGGATCAGGGAACTTAGGAGGAATACCATAATTTTTACATTTGGGATTTTTACAGAAGTTAGTTTGTAAACCCTCATATGTTTTTGGCAAAGGAAACTTTTCAGGAACGGCTCTAGCTTTTTTTTGAGGTACTTTTCTAACTACTGTCTTGTTTGTAGTTAATTCAATATAAAGTTTAGCGGTTAACTGAGCGTCAATTAATGCTCCATGAATTTTTCGCTCAGATAAATCAACATTATACATTCGACAGGCATCATCTAACGATATGAACCTTGTTCGTTTTGTATTACTCATAACCTTTTCTTGAGTACAGTAAGCTTTATAGTCAGAACTAAAACTTACTTTAGAGTTAGAAATCTTGGCTTCATTGTCCAAAAAATCAAGATCAAAACCTTTGTTGAAAAATATGAGTTCACTTTTACCGATAAATTTTAATATTTCTGGTAACTGATCTTTGAATAATGGTTTGTCAGTTAGAAATGAATCTTTGATATGATGTGTTTTCAAGGCATTAGAAGTGTTTTTTCTACCTTGAGGATTCAGGTATGTTTGATAATATTTACCTGTTAGTTCGCCATTTACAATCTCTACTAGAGCTATTTCGATAACTCTATGTCTACCCTTGTACGGGCTTTTGCCAGTGGTTTCAGTATCAATAGCGACTTGTCTTGCCATATAACCTACACCCCCGACTTAAGAAATGATGCCTTATATTATAATACAAAGAACCGAAAAAGTCGATTTATAACGTAACCGCATGTTTTAAAAGTATAATACAGTTTAAACTTATGTTTTCTAGTTTATATACTTACCTTTATTTGGTGCTTATATACAAGAAAGGGACGATAAACGTCCCTTAGTTTCATACTGGCCTATCAAAAGATGCCTTTTTTATGGTGTTTGTTTAAGGTTAGGAGATATATTCAGAGCCAAATCCCATGGCAAGCATAATCGCACTAATCGCCATCAAGCTGACCAAGAGTACCAAACCACATGTGACTACCGAACTGGCGTAAATAAAGCCTTTCTCTTCAGGAATATTCATCATAATGGGAACCCCTGAGTATAAGAGATAAACCGAATATGCCAGCGCCGCGATACCGGCCAATGCGACAAACCATAAAACCGGATAAAGGGCGGTGATACCAACCATTAATAAAGGGGTTGCCGTATATGCGGCTAATTCGAGCGACTGGGTAAAGTCAGGTGATGAGTCAAAGGTTTTTGCCATCCACTGAATTAAATAGGCCAAGGCAAATACACCCAACACGAGCCCAAGATACATGGCGATAGACATCATAATGGCATTGGCTTGAGGTAACCTAATTGGATCACCTGCACCTACGCTCCAGCCTATATGGGCCGCTGCAAAGTAACTGCATATTGCCGGAATTAAAGCAATTGTCAGTATATGGGCCAGGCTATAAATTAAGCTTTCGTGACGTTTTTCAATCGTTTGCCACTCTTCCTTAGGGTGAGCGTAAAGCCCCCATATATGATTTAAGATCATAAAAATTCTCCTTCGCTTTCCCCAAAATAATTTAACGTCTGTTGTCTACATGCGTTAGTTTGATTTAGATCAATATTTTTATCGTCGACATCTTATTTATGTAAGATGGCGAGACATTCGTCAAGTCCTGTTTGATAAATCGACGCAAATTGTTCGTTTTTATAGCGAAAATAAATAAAACTTATGCATGATATTTCAAAAGGGAATTTACGAAATGCGAATTCTAACGATTTTCATGACTTCGATGTCAAAGCCTGCCACGGTTTCTGTAGTGGGATAATAAGTGAGGTTGACCTTTTGTCCGACAATAGAGCGATAAGGGGTTTTGCGCTTGTACTTAAAAGGCACCTCAATATTTTCAATCATCAGGGTATTGATTATCCAGTCGTCCTGCTCGCGTTGAACATGCGAGCAAACCTTGACGTTATCTGTTTGAACAAGGCGTTGGTGCTTTTTAAGCAATTTTTCTGGCAGTGATGTCATCGGGAAAAGTGAAGCTAAATGAAAACTACCCCCTAGTATCTCAATTAATTCAAATTTAAAATAGCCCCATATAAAATAACATTTCAGTATTATGGATACCTCTTCACTATTACGGCCGATAAATGCATTTTTGCAGGCCGAAACTCCAGATGCCTGGATTGAAAAAGCCAGACAGCCACAACACTTACCACTTTTGCTAACCGATCATATGATTTGTGAACTCAAGGCCGGACAAACGGCAATGTTCTTGATCCGAAAATATGCGGTGGATAAGCAAAGTGGGGATGCACTATTGGCCTGGTTAAAGCCCTATGAGGACTTTATCTACCGGAAGCAGGGCAGTTTGGAACAACTGGCCCAGGCTAACAGGCTGTCTAAGGCAATAGTGCCCAAGAGTGATTCGGCCTATGGCCAGGATTTGGTCGACAAAATGGTGCTATTGATCAAGGAAGAGTTGCATCATTTTTACCAAGTGCTGGAAATCATGCACAAACGTGATATTCCTTATGACAATATTAGGGCGGGACGCTATGCCAAAGGGCTGATGAAGCATGTCCGTACCTATGAGCCTCAGGCCTTAATAGATAAGTTGATCATTGGTGCCTATATAGAGGCAAGATCCTGCGAGCGCTTCGCCAAGCTAGCGCCGTTTTTGGATGATGAACTAAATGCCTTTTACGTTTCCTTATTGCGTAGTGAGGCAAGGCATTACCAGGATTACTTGACCCTGGCACAGGATATTGCCGGCGAGGATATATCAGCGCGTGTTCATTTTATCGGGCAGGTGGAAGCAGAACTTATTTCGTCTCCTGATCAAGACTTTAAGTTTCACAGCGGCTCACCAGCCCGGTAAGTTTATTTGACTTATATGCTGATGCAACAGTTTCTGCCGGAGTTTTTTGCCTGATATAAGGCCTTGTCAGCCCTCTTAAACAATGATGTCCAGTTATGGTCATTTTCGGCCTGTGCTATGCCAATGGATACGGATATCGGTGGCAGACAGGTGTTTGACTGGCGCTGCATCAGCTTCAGGTCTGCGATGGCAAGGCGAATGCGTTCGGCGGCCTTTCTTGCTTCCTCTATCGATTGGTTGACCAGTACGACGACAAACTCTTCACCGCCGAACCTGACGGCAAGATCGGTTTCACGCACACAGTCCTTGATCACCTTGGCAATGCGCTGAATGACCTTGTCGCCGATAAAGTGGCCAAAGGTGTCATTGATGGACTTAAAGTGATCTATGTCTATGGCCAGGGAAGAATGCACATCTTCTATATCCAGCTCTTTTAGCCTGTCCTCACAGCCCCTGCGATTCAGTAAACCGGTTAACGCATCCAGGATGGCTTCCTTGCGAGAGTCCCTTAGCTTGGCTTTTAGCTGGTTGACTTCATCATAGGTTTTGGCCAGCTCGGCACATAGGGTTTGATGCTGTGCCTGTGAGTTGGCTATGGTGCCGCACAGAAAATTAACGATATTTTGTAAGGATTCATGATGATCATTTTTAGCCAAGACACGATCGGCTTTTTCCAAGCTGGTGGCCAGTTTCTGCTCGCAGGCCACCTGGCCGTTAATCTTTTCCAGTGTTTCCGTCAGCGATTTTTCAAACGGTACCAGTACGGATTTTTCTATGTTATGCGAGTTAGAAACGAACTTTACAAACAATGAATCAATAAACACCGAATCTATGGGTTTATCGCTGGCCAAGTGTTTATCTATTTCAACATTAATTTCAGGACTACGGTTGCTGACATATAGATAAATGACGGAATAATTGACCGGGCTGGGGGCTATTTGGTGTCGTGATAAGAATTCATGGGTTTTATCACTGTATTTTGCTGCATGCTGAAAGCTGTCCTGAATAATCATACGCTTATCTCCCTAAAATAGCCTGCTGAGTATTGTGGGAACTCGTACAGCATGTCGAATTAAAGACACTACGGAGAACTGGTGCAGCGAAAACTCAGTTTGCTATGGCTTTACCTATTTTTGTATTTTTATACATCTGGCGCTTATTTTAACCCTAGTTGCCATCTAGCATCAATGTTAACAATAGGTAAAATTAGCGCTTTATCGATAATAAATTATTTCTTTTTATTTCCTAATGGCTTAACTGGTTTGGCCTGTATTCTGGGGGTTGCAATGGAAGTGAATACTTAGCTTAAAGGCCGATTCAGCAACTGGATTTCACTCGGTGTCACCTTCAGCCAGGCACCTTGCTGGTACCAGTCTCCAAGTACAATTCTTTGCGCATTCGCGTTATTGGCTGTTAATTGGTGAATATCGGGCCTGTGGGTATGGCCATGGATCAGTAACTGACTATTAAAACCTTCAAGACATTTCACCACTTCTTCCTGTGTAACATCCATAATGTCCTGGGCTTTCATGGCGGTTGCCTTGGCACTTTTTTCCCTGTAGTTGGCGGCGATTTTTTTTCTGACAAACAGTGGCAGGCTTTTGATCATAAATTGCCACCACCAGCTGCGGGATTTTGCCCTGAATTTTTGATAGCCAATGTCCCGGGTACACAGGGTGTCGCCATGCATAATGACGGTCGCTTGGCCATAAAGGTCGATCAAGGTGACTTCGGGCAACAGCGCCATGCCGGACTTTTGCGCATATTTCTGGCCGAGTAAAAAGTCTCGGTTGCCATGGATAAAGAATATTTCTGTTTGGGTTTGACTTAAACCCGATAGGGCTTGCGCGATATCTGTGACAAACTGGCTGTTGTCATCGTCTCCTATCCAGCTCTCGAATAGATCGCCAAGAATATAGAGTTTTTCCGCTTTCGGCGCTTCATCTTGCAGGAAGGACAAAAAACAGGCCGTGATATCCGGCCTGTTTTCGGTCAAGTGCAGATCGGCAATAAAGTAGGTGATCGGCTCTTGTTTGATATCTGTCATTAGACTTTATTCAACAGAAGTGGATTCTATGATGATTTCTTCTTTTGGCACGTCGTCGTGATAGCCCATGCGACCTGTTTCAACCAAGGTCATCTTATCGACAATATCCATGCCTTCGACCACTTCACCGAAGACACAATAGCCCCAGCCCTGAGTTGATTCGTTTTTAAAGTCTAAAAAATCATTATCAACCAGATTAATAAAAAACTGTGCCGACGCTGAATGAGGATCCTGGGTACGGGCCATGGCTAGAGTGCCGCGCTTATTGCTTAAACCATTGTTTGCCTCATTTTGAATGGATGCACGTGTTTCCTTTTCCGCCATGCCGGAAGCAAAGCCGCCGCCCTGGGCCATAAATCCCTTAATAACACGGTGAAAAATAGTACCATTGTAAAAGCCGTCTTCAGCGTACTGCTGGAAATTTTTTGCGGTAATAGGGGCCTTGTCAAAGTCTAGGGCAATCTTGATATCGCCTAGTGAGGTAGTAAAAGTGATCATGATATGTATCTCATAGCTAAAGGTGCAGGAATTGTAACTCATACCTTGGCCAGTTCAAAATGTGAGTTTTGTGGCAACAATTGACTCCCCGGATAAGCGGGCCACTTTATTCAAGCCAGATCACAGTAAATTACGGCGACAGCTTCAGTTAAATGATTAACTCGCAATCTGTAAAGGGAAGTGATGACCACTGACAAGAGTTCGGGTACAATTGTCGCGATTTTTATATTAACGGCCAAAAATTGGGAGTACATAAACCTCATGTTGCAGATATACAATACCTTAACCCGTAAAAAGGAAGTCTTTACGCCAATAAACCCGGGAAAAATAGGCTTGTATGTTTGTGGTTGCACCGTTTATGACTTATGCCATATTGGCCATGCAAGAACCTATATCAGCTTTGATAATATGGTGCGTTACCTGAGGTTTTCCGGTTACGACGTCAATTACGTGCGCAACATTACCGATGTTGAAGACAAGATCATCAACCGTGCGATTGAAAACAATGAAACGCCTGACGAGCTGACGGCCAGAACCATAGGCTACATGCATGAAGACTTTGATGCCCTGAATATGATGCGCCCGGATCTTGAGCCGAGAGTGACCACGCATATGGACGAGATCATCGCCATGATAGAAACCCTGGTGACTAAGCAGCATGCCTATGTCAGTGATAACGGTGACGTCTGGTTTGATGTGGCCAGCTACTCAGAATACGGTAAGTTAAGTGGTCAGAACCTGGAGCAATTGCAGGCCGGTGCGCGTGTTGAAGTCGATGAAACCAAGAAAAGCCCGCTGGACTTTGCCTTATGGAAATCGGCCAAGCCGGGAGAGCCAAGCTGGTCATCGCCCTGGGGCGAGGGGCGTCCAGGCTGGCATATCGAATGTTCTGCTATGAACGCCAAGGAGCTGGGCCATCACTTTGATATTCACGGCGGCGGTTCGGATCTGCAGTTTCCGCATCATGAAAATGAAGTGGCGCAAAGCTGCTGCGCGCTGGATACCCCTTATGTCAATTACTGGATCCATACCGGCATGGTGCAGGTTGACCAGGAAAAAATGTCTAAGTCACTGGGCAACTTTTTTACCATACGCGAAGTACTGGAAAAATATGATGCGGAAACCACTCGCTTTTTCCTGACATCCGGCCACTACCGTAGCCAGCTCAATTACTCTGCCGATAACTTGGAGCAGGCCAGGGCATCACTGGAGCGCATCTATACGGCACTAAGGGATGTTGAAATCCCTGACGGTTTTGAATTGGATAGAAATGATGGCCATGTCGTGGAGTTTTGCCAGGCGATGGACGATGATTTCAATACGCCACAAGCCTTGTCCGTATTGTTTGAACTGGCTAAGCTGCTGAATGTCGCCAAACAAGAGCAAAGTGATGATGTAGTACAGCTAGCAGGTACCCTTAAAGCATTAGGCGATTTGCTTGGCCTGCTGCAGCTGGATCCCGCCAAGTTTTTACAGGGCGGCGAAAGTGACGATGAAGTGGCGGAAATTGAGGCCTTGATCAAGCAGCGTAACGATGCCAGGGCCAACAAAGACTGGGCCGCTGCCGATGCAGCGCGTGACAAGCTGGCCGCCATGAATATTGTCCTTGAAGACAGTGCCGCTGGTACCAGCTGGCGTAAGGGCTAGACAAAAGCTTGACCATCAATAAAAAAGCCAGCACTTGATGCTGGCTTTTTTGTTCAGGATAAAAGGGACGTCGATGAGCTAGGGATGACAACAAGCGACGGCCTTGATATTAAACTAATAGCTAGATACTACTCGCTATGAAACTTGTCGCAGGCAATATAGGTATTTTCGATAAGGCTGGCCACCGTCATTGGGCCAACGCCGCCTGGTACCGGAGTAATAAAGGAAGCCTTGGTTTTAGCGATATCAAAGCCGACATCTCCGACCAGTTTTCCTGACTCCAAGCGATTAATGCCGACATCAATGACAATAGCCCCTTCTTTTATCCATTCGCCCGGAATAAATTCTGGCTTACCAACGGCAACCACGACAAGGTCGGCACTGCGAACCTTGGCTTCCAGGTCTTTGGTAAACCTATGGGTGGTGGTAACAGTGCATCCTGCCAGCAACAGTTCCAGCGTCATCGGACGGCCAACGATATTAGAAGCGCCGACCACCAGTGCTTCGAGCCCATGCGGCTTAACACCTGTGGACTCGATAAGCTCCATGATGCCTTTGGGCGTACAGGGCCTAAGTCCAGGTTGTCTTAGGGCAAGCTTACCGACATTGGCCGGGTGAAATCCATCAACATCTTTTAACGGGTGGATATGTTCGATAATAAGGTTGGCATCCAAGCCTTCCGGCAGGGGTAACTGTACCAGTATGCCGTCTATGGCATCGTCATTGTTTAACTCGTCGATTAAAGCGTATAGCTCATCTTGAGTGGTGCTCTCAGGTAAATCATAGGAGCGGGAGACAAAGCCCACTTCTTCACAGGCCTTGCGCTTGCTGCCAACATAAACCTGTGAGGCGGGATCCGAACCGACAAGGATCACGGCAAGGCCTGGCGCTCTTAGCCCCTTTGCTACTCTTTGGCTCACTTTTTCTTTTATGGAAAGTCTCAGTTGTTTGGCAATTTCTTTGCCGTCAATCAGTGCTGCAGTCATGGTTAATCAATAGGGAAGTTAAAGACGGCGCTATTTTCTCATATTTTGCCTATGAGTAGTAGATGAAATTAAGCTTCAGTAACGGTGTTAGACTCTTGATTGCATTTTAAATACTTTGACCTGATATAAAAATGACGACATATTTTGACGATATTTAACCAAGCTGATGTAAAAGTAAGCTAACGCATATTTTTTTATAAAAAAGGTTTGACGCGCAACAAGCAACTAGGTAATATCCGCACCCGTTGAAAGCAACACTGTTTTTGACCAATGTCGGTGATTAGCGCAGCTTGGTAGCGCACTTGGTTTGGGTCCAAGGGGTCGCAGGTTCAAATCCTGCATCACCGACCACTTTTTACTTAATTCTTAGGTGAAAAGTATACTTCTGTAGGTAATGTGCGCCCTTAGCTCAGCTGGATAGAGCAACGCCCTTCTAAGGCGTGGGTCGTAGGTTCGAATCCTACAGGGCGTGCCATACAGTGGTGGCTGTAGCTCAGTTGGTAGAGCCCCGGATTGTGATTCCGGTTGTCGTGGGTTCAAGTCCCATCAGCCACCCCATCTATGCCATTAAGCAGATATCTCGGTGATTAGCGCAGCTTGGTAGCGCACTTGGTTTGGGTCCAAGGGGTCGCAGGTTCAAATCCTGCATCACCGACCACCTGTTTAGATTCCTTTGATTACTCACTCGTGTTCGTCTTCTGGCTTTATCGTCCAGATGCAAGCTTGCCTAAACGCTTTGTTAACCATGCCTTTGTTAATTTACGCTCTTCTAAAACAGCGAGTTTAGTTTCTATTATAACTTAATGTTTACAAAGGAATATTTATAAACGGACTTAGTGATTGATTGCCCTTAAATCGGTAATTATCAAGGCCAACAAAAAAAAATGCCTGATAAGCTCGACTCTTTTAGCAAGCATGGCTATAATTTCGCGTCATTATTTTAATCTATACATCTTTTATTCGGATTTTCCGGGCTCAGATAGCATAGTTTATAGGGGCTGAGAGCAATAAACGTGAGTTTTTTGTTTAATGTAGATAGATGCGTTATTTAAAGCGCAGTAAGCGCTAAGTTTTGAGGTAATTAAATGCAAGTTTCAGTTGAGACTACACAAGGTTTGGAACGTCGTTTAACCATTTCTGTTCCAGCCGAAAAAGTAGATGTTGAAGTTAAAAATCGTCTTCGTCAAATCGCCAAGACACAACGTATCAACGGTTTCCGTCCGGGTAAAGTACCACCATCAGTGATCCAGAAGCGCTACGGTAAGTCAGTTCGCCAGGAAGTTGCTGGTGAAATCATGCAACGTAACTTTGTTGAAGCCATTGTTGCGGAAAAAATCAACCCAGCCGGTCGTCCAGAGTTTGTTGCGAAAAGCAATGAAGACGGTCAGGCACTGGAGTTTGAAGCAACTTTTGAAGTTTACCCAGAAGTTGAACTGAAAGACTTGGAAAAAATCGCTGTTGAGCGCCCAAAAGTTGAAGTAACGGATAAAGATCTGGATGAGATGTTTGTTACTTTGCAAAACCAGCACAAAACCTGGAAAGAAAACAAACGTAAGACCAAAAAAGGCGACAAGCTGACTATCGACTTTACCGGTCGTGTTGACGGTGAAGAGTTTGAAGGCGGAAAGGCCGAGAACTTCGAACTTGAGCTGGGCGCTGGCCGCATGATTCCAGGTTTCGAAAAAGAAGTTACCGGCATGAAGGTAGGTGAAGAGAAAACCATTCAAGTAACTTTCCCTGAAGATTACCATGCTGAAAATCTGAAAGGTAAAGATGCCGAGTTTGATATCAAGGTGCACAAAACAGAAGGCCCGGTGCTGCCGACTGTTGACGAAGACTTTGCCAAGTTGTTCGGTATCGAAGAAGGTGGTGTTGATGCCTTGCGTGAAGAAGTGCGTAAGAACATGTCTCGCGAGTTAACACAAGCAGTTAAAGCCAAAGTTAAAGAGCAAGTGATTGAAGGCTTGTTAGAGTCTCATGAACTTGATCTACCTGCCGCTTTGGTTGCTCAAGAAGTCGACGTATTACGTCAGCAAGCCATGCAACGTTTTTCTGGTCAAATGGATCCTAAGAACCTTCCTGAATTACCGGCCGATATGTTTGAAGAGCAAGCCAAGCGTCGCGTAAAAGTTGGTTTGCTATTGGGCGAAGTTATCAAGGTTAACGAACTAAAAGTTGACGAAGAAAAAGTTAAAGAGCTTATCGCAACGGCTGCTTCTGCTTATGAAGATCCACAAGAAGTGATCGATTACTACAACAATAACCAGGAAATGCATCAGCAAATGCAAAATGTTGCATTGGAAGAGCAGGCGGTTGACTTGTTAGTTGAAAAAGCAAAAGTTAAAGATAAAAAGGCCAGCTTCAAAGATATTATGAATCCGGAAGCTAAATAAGCTTTTTAAGATTGACAATAGCTTAAGCAATAGCTTAAATGGCTTGTATGGGGACATACGAGCCATTTTTTTATATTAAGGATTTATCAGTTGTTTACTTCTCATAATAATTCTCACGATCTTACCAGTATCACGGAAAGCGCATTAGTACCTATGGTGGTTGAGCAAACGGCCAAGGGCGAACGCTCTTACGATATCTATTCCCGTTTGTTAAAAGAGCGTGTTATTTTCCTCTGTGGTCAGGTGGAAGACCATATGGCCAACTTGATCGTTGCCCAGTTGCTTTTCTTAGAATCTGAAAGTCCGGAAAAAGATATTTACCTTTATATTAACTCTCCCGGTGGCTCTGTGACTGCGGGTCTGGCAATTTACGACACCATGAAGTTTATCAGGCCGAATGTCTCCACCGTTTGTATTGGCCAGGCGGCAAGCATGGGCGCATTTTTGCTATCCGGCGGAGAAAAGGGTAAGCGTTATTGTTTGCCTAATGCGCGCGTGATGATCCATCAGCCGTTGGGTGGATTCCAGGGCCAGGCCTCTGATTTTGAAATTCATGCCAAGGAAATTTTGTATATTAAAGAAAAGTTAAATCGCCTTATGGCAGAGCATACAGGCCAGTCTCTGGAAAAAGTTTCTGAGGACACGGACAGAGATAATTTCCTAAGTGCGGAAAATGCGGTTGAATATGGCCTGGTTGACGCCATATTAGAACAAAGGAGTGATAAATAGTTTGTGCTCGCTAAGTTGTTATCTGCGCAAATTATGAAATACTTAATAGTAATGAAGTTAAGAAGTTTAGAATTTAGAGGTACCGTATGACCGATATGAAAAAGGGTGACGGTGATAATGGCAAATTACTGTATTGCTCGTTTTGCGGTAAAAGCCAACACGAAGTACGAAAGCTGATTGCTGGTCCATCGGTATTTATTTGCGATGAATGTGTCGAGTTATGTAATGATATTATTCGCGAAGAAATTAAAGAGATCGCCCCAAAGCAGGATAAGGAAAGTCTGCCTTCGCCGGTAGAGATCAGGGAAAGTCTTGATGATTATGTGATAGGTCAAGAGCACGCCAAAAAGGTCTTGGCGGTTGCGGTCTATAACCACTACAAGCGTTTACGCAATGGTGATTCCCACAATGGTGTTGAATTAGGTAAGAGTAATATCCTGCTTATCGGTCCTACCGGTAGCGGTAAGACCCTGCTGGCAGAAACCCTTGCTCGCTTGTTGGACGTACCCTTTACCATGGCCGATGCTACGACATTAACCGAAGCTGGCTATGTGGGCGAAGACGTTGAGAACATCATTCAAAAACTGCTGCAAAAATGCGATTACGATGTCGAAAAAGCGCAACGTGGTATCGTCTACATAGATGAAATCGATAAGATTTCCCGTAAGTCTGATAACCCGTCCATTACCCGAGATGTATCCGGTGAAGGTGTTCAGCAGGCCTTGCTAAAATTGATCGAAGGTACCATTGCTTCAGTTCCGCCACAGGGGGGTCGTAAGCATCCTCAGCAAGAGTTTTTGCAAGTGGATACTTCAAAAATCCTCTTTATCTGTGGTGGAGCCTTTGCCGGCCTGGATAAGGTCATCGAGCAGCGCTGTCATACGGGAACAGGCATAGGTTTTGGCGCCGAGGTGCGTGCTAAGGATCAAGATAAATCCCTGACCGAGCGTTTTCAGGAAGTTGAACCGGAAGATTTGGTTAAATATGGTTTGATCCCCGAGTTTATTGGTCGTCTGCCGGTTGTTGCTACCCTAAGCGAACTGGATGAAGAAGCCCTGGTACAAATCCTACAAGAGCCGAAAAATGCCCTAACCAAGCAATTCACTGCCTTGTTTGATATGGAAAATGTCGAGCTTGAATTCAGGAAAGATGCCTTACTGGCCATTGCCAACAAGGCCATGGTGCGTAAAACAGGCGCGCGCGGACTGCGCTCTATCGTTGAAGGTGTCTTGTTGGATACCATGTATGAACTGCCTTCAATGGAAAATGCCACCAAGGTAGTGGTGGACGAGACGGTAATAAAAGGTGAATCCAAGCCAATTATTATTTATGAAACACCACAAGAGCAAGCGGCATCAGACAGCTAACTCTTTATCCTAGGATCTGTTTATCCTTCGAGATTGTTTTTGCAGCCGTTTGTTGGCAATTTATACAAGGCAGAGCCTTTGTAATCTAGTTGTTCTACATAAAAAGGCGATAACGCCGTAGAAATAGCCAACAAACGCTGCCTGACAGGTTCGGCTAAAAGCGTTTTATTCTTGATTCCAGGCATCCTGCCTTCCACCATGAAGGCCAGCCTGGCTGTTCAAACTCGTTCCCGACGAGTTTGTGTTGAGCAGTATTTGCTTAGAATAACTAGGCTACACACTGCTCGCCGCGACTAAAACGCTTTTACCTCGAACAAAAATTAATCGCGAAAGATAAACATATCCTAGTTGTTAAAAAAGAGCCCATGAGGCTCTTTTTTATTTTTTGTCTGTTGAATCCTTAGCGAATATCCCCATATACTTCTAAAGTTCAATCAAATAGTGTCATTTTGTCTTATTATTTACATGTTTGATTACCGTTCACCCGATATTGATTTCCAAGAGAGTTATCTATGACCAAAGAACAATCTGGCGTAGCTGAGATCCCCGTATTGGCCCTGCGTGATGTGGTTGTTTATCCGCAAATGGTTATTCCTTTATTTGTTGGCAGAGAAAAATCTATTCGTTGCCTGGACATAGCTATGGATAGCGACAAGCAAATTTTCCTGGTAGCACAAAAAGATGCAGCCGTTGATGATCCCAGTGCCGATGACGTATACGAGACAGGTACGGTTGCCACTATTTTGCAAATGCTAAAACTGCCAGATGGCACGGTAAAAGTGTTAGTCGAAGGTGTACAGCGTGCCCGCATCAGCCAGTTTGTCAAAACCGAGGAATATTTTACCGCCGACATTGATTATCTGGCGGTGGAAAAAGACCAAGGGGAAGAGAGTGAAGTACTGGTTCGTTCGGCTATTTCTCAGTTTGAAGGCTATGTCAAACTGAATAAGAAAATTCCGCCCGAGGTGTTAACGTCGGTTTCCGGTATTGACGACGCCGAACAGCTTGCCGATACCATGGCGGCACATATGCCGTTAAAACTGGTGGATAAACAGAAAATCCTTGAAATTAATAATGTCTCCGAACGCCTTGAATACCTGATGGCCCTGATGGAAGGTGAGATAGATCTTTTACAGGTGGAAAAGAAAATTCGCACCCGTGTGAAGAAGCAGATGGAGAAAAGCCAGCGCGAGTACTATTTGAATGAGCAAATGAAGGCCATTCAAAAAGAATTGGGCGAAATGGATGACGTGCCTGATGAAGCCGAGCAGATCACCAAGCGCATCGAAGAAGCGCAAATGCCAAAAGAAGCCAAGGAAAAAACCCTTGCCGAATTGCAGAAATTGAAAATGATGTCTCCGATGTCGGCAGAAGCGACGGTAGTGCGCAGTTATATCGACTGGATGACCAATGTACCTTGGAAAAAGCGCAGCAAGCTAAAGCGTAACTTGAAGCTGGCGGAAGAGGTGCTGGAAAAAGATCACTATGGCCTGGAAAAAGTCAAAGAGCGCATTATTGAATATTTGGCGGTACAGCAAAGGGTCAGCCAGCTGAAAGGGCCGATCTTGTGCCTTGTGGGCCCGCCAGGCGTGGGTAAGACCTCGCTGGGACAGTCTATTGCCAAATCGACCGGACGGAAATATGTCCGTATGGCGCTTGGTGGCGTCCGAGATGAGGCGGAAATCCGTGGCCATCGCCGTACCTATATCGGTTCCCTGCCAGGCAAGCTTATTCAGAAAATTTCCAAGGTCGGCGTTAAGAACCCCTTATTCCTGTTGGATGAAATAGACAAGATGGCATCTGATATGCGTGGCGACCCGGCTTCTGCCTTGTTGGAAGTGCTGGATCCCGAGCAAAACAGCAGCTTTAACGATCACTATCTGGAAGTGGATTATGATTTATCCGATGTTATGTTTGTGGCAACATCCAACAGCATGAATATCCCGGGGCCGTTACTGGATCGTATGGAAGTCATCCGCCTTTCCGGCTATACCGAAGACGAGAAGCTTAATATTGCCCAGCGCCATTTGGTTACCAAGCAAATCGAACGTAACGGCTTAAAGGCCAATGAGATTGAAATAGCAGAAAGTGCCATTATCGGCATTATCCGCTATTACACCCGAGAAGCAGGGGTACGTAGCCTGGAGCGAGAAATATCCAAGCTGTGCCGTAAGGCGGTAAAAGCCATATTGCTGGACAAGTCTATCAAAAAAGTCACTATTAACCAGGATAATTTACAGGACTACCTTGGCGTACAAAGGTTTGACTATGGCAAGGCCGACGATGAAAACCGTGTTGGCCTGGTGACGGGACTGGCCTGGACGGAAGTGGGCGGTGAGCTGCTTACTATCGAAACCGCCTCTGTACCTGGCAAGGGCAAGCTCTCCTTTACCGGCTCTTTGGGTGATGTCATGCAGGAATCTATTCAGGCGGCGATGACAGTTGTCCGTAGCCGGACAGAAAAGCTGCGCATTAACGAAGACTTCCATGAAAAACGCGATATCCATGTCCATGTTCCGGAAGGGGCGACGCCAAAAGACGGCCCAAGTGCCGGTATCGGTATGTGTACTGCCTTGGTATCCAGTTTAACGGGGAATCCGGTCAAAGCCGATGTTGCCATGACGGGGGAAATTACCCTGCGCGGTGAAGTGCTGGCAATTGGCGGCCTAAAGGAAAAGCTGCTGGCGGCTCATCGTGGTGGCATTAAAACAGTCGTTATTCCAAAAGATAATGAGCGTGATTTGAAGGAAATTCCGGAAAATGTCAAACAGGATCTCGCCATTCACCCGGTGAAATGGATCGATGAAGTCTTGGCGATAGCCCTTGAGCATCCTGTTGAAAAATGGAAAATTGACGGATAAATAGGCATGAAAAGGCGAGTTTTTGAAGAAAAATGCAAAAAAAAGCAAAAAAACTGCAATTATCGCTTTTCAAACGCTGAAACTATGGTAAGTTAAGGACGCTGAATTCGCTAGACACCACTGAATACAGGGGCTCTAGTAAGGATAATAACAATTATCTAATAATTTGATTTTCTTTAACTCAGCGCTTGATGTTCAAAAAGAAGCTTGTTATAAAAGTTTCTGCAGGACGCTAAAAACAAAAGATAGCGCTGAATAATAACAATTGAAGGGGAAGACACTGTGAATAAGTCTCAATTAATCGAGAAGATTGCTGCGGGTGCAGATATTTCAAAAGCTGCAGCTGGCCGTGCGTTAGATTCATTTATTGATGCAGTTACAGATGAATTAAAAGGTGGTGAGCAAGTAGCACTAGTTGGTTTTGGTACATTCTCTGTACGTGATCGTGCAGCACGTACTGGTCGTAACCCTCAAACGGGCGCGACTATCGAAATCGCAGCGGCTAAAATCCCATCTTTCAAAGCTGGTAAAGCATTAAAAGACGCTTGTAACTAATCACAGTTATAAAAGTACTGCTAAAGGCCACCCTAGGGTGGTCTTTTGTTATTTCAGGTACTTAAAATCAGTCGTCTAATTTAGAGTACAATTTGCACAAAATTATACCAATTGAAATAACAAATTGAGCAACTTAGAGCTGCATTAGCGAGCTTAGAGCGAACAAAATTATTTAAACATAGTTATTCTATATTTCATTAATTTTGTGATGTTATCAGCTTGCTAATGAGCTCCCAAAGGGCGAGTTTAAAAGGCTTATATGCTTACGTTTTGATTTTAATAAGGGAATAACCATTCTCTGCAATCAATGCCTTGCCTCTAAGCCTTTTAATTCTCGCTAAGTGATCAATTGATTAATTCACTTGGTATTACATGAGCTAAAATTTGTTCTATTTCTTGTAAAGCGACTTCAAGCCATGCGCTGCTTCTGATAAAATCGCGCACAATGTAATACACCCTCGTGTAGAAGAGAAAGAGATGTTAGAAAATATTCGAGAAAGTTCTCAGGGACTCGTCGCCAAAATCATTCTTGGTTTTATTATTTTGACCTTTGCTGTCGCCGGGATTGGTAGCTATACCAGCTCTGTTGATACCTCGGTTGCCGAAGTCAATGGTGAAAAAATATCAAAAAATGATTTTGATAAGGCATATCAAAGCCAGCGTAACCGCATGGCACAGCAGTTTGGTGATATGTTTGACACCTTGTCTGCTGACAGCAGCTATATGAATAATTTCAGAAATAGTGTTTTGGACAACCTGATCAATGAAACATTGATCGATCAAAATACGGCTGAACTTGCCATTCGAGTGTCTGATCAGCGTATCAAGCAAACGATTCGTGAAATGCCTGAATTTCAAGTGGATGGTGAGTTTGATAATAACCGCTACCTGGCAATAATCAATCAGGCTGGCTTCTATCAATCTTCCGATTTTCGCGATTATCTTCGTGTTGAAATGACCCGTCGTCAATTAACACAGGCCCTGGTTGGCAGTGAATTTAACCTGCCTTATCAGGAAGAAATGTATGCCAGCCTGCAGAACCAAAAACGTGATATTCGCTTTGCTAAAATTTCCGCTGAGCAATTTAAGGCGCAAGTGGAAATCAGCGAGCAAGAAATCAACGATTACTATACCGCCAATCAAGCACGCTTTGAAAACCGCGAGCAGGTTAAAGTGAACTATTTGGCACTTGATGTAAATGAGATTGCCAAGTCAATTGAAGTTAGCGATGCGGATGTTGCTAGCTACTATCAAGAGAATATTGACAACTTCCGCCAGGCCGAACAGCGCCATATCGCCCATATCTTGATTGAATTTAATGATGATGAAGCCGCCGCCAAATCGCAGGCAGAATCATTATTAGCGCGCGTAAAGGCGGGTGAAGATTTTGCCGAACTGGCCAAAGAGTTTTCGGCCGATACCTTTAGCGGTGAAAATGGTGGTGATCTTGACTGGATGGAACCCGGCACCATGGATGAAGCCTTTGACGAGCAAGCATTTGCATTAGCCGAAGTCGGTAGCGTCAGTGAGCTGGTGAAAACAGAGTTCGGCTTTCATATCATAAAAATGCTGGATATTAAGCCGGAGCAGACCAAGTCCCTGGATGAGGTACGCGACGAGTTGTTTGCCCTGGTCAGCGAGAACAGAGCTAAGGACAAGTTCTTTGAATTACAACAGGAAATGGCTCGCTTGAGCTTTGAGTTTCCTGATAGCCTGGATGATGCGGCTGCAGCAATTAATGCCGAAGTGCAAACCTCAAGCTGGTTGAACCGGGGCATGAATGCCGCACCTTTTAACGATCCTAAAGTCATCGACGCGGTCTTTTCGGATCTGGTGTTGCAGGATCAAGTTAATTCAGACGTGATTGAACTGAATGACGACCTGGCAATCGTTGTGCGATTGGAAGAATACCAAGCTGCGACGGTAAAACCGTTAACTGAAGTGGAAGCCCAAATTAAAACCAGTCTGATTGCCCAAAAGGCAACGGACAAGGCAAAATCCCTGGTGGATGAATTGTTAGCCCAATTCAAGGCAGGCACAGATATCGAGGCACAATTGGCAGAGGTTAATGCCAGTTTCGAAGAAAAGCTGGATGTTGCACGCAATGGTGCCGATATAGATGCAAGTATCAGCCGTGAAGCCTTTACCTTGCCTCACCCGGTTGAAGGTGAAGTATCGGCTGCCAGCGTTACTATGACAAACGGCGACTTGGCGCTGGTTGAAGTGCAAGCGGTTAAAGCCGGTGAGGCATCGCAGAATCCTGGTTTAGCCCAGCAACAAGTGTCCCAGCTGGCTCAATCGGCCTATATGAGCTATGTAGAGTCACTTAAAGTTGATGCCAAGATCACCCGTCGTCAATTGACGGATACGCTAACTCAATAATATCTAATAAATTAGACTAAAAAAGGGCTGCATATTGCGGCCCTTTTTTTATGTTGATAAGTTTTCTGGACAGCTCTGCCAAACCATGTTTAATAGATTAAGCGCGGCTATCTATGTAGCAGCTGCAAATGCTGGCTCATGATCAGCTTACGGGTATATTTATGCTTGGGGTTGTTTAGAATATCGTTGGTTTTACCGTATTCTATGACCTTGCCGTCATAAAGCACCATCATATTGTCACTGAAATGCCGGACTATACCCAGGTTATGGGAGATCAAAATAAAGGCGAGCCCCATTTGCTGTTGCAGGTCGAGCAACAGGTTTATCATTTGCGAGCGCAGTGAAGGGTCCAGGGATGCCAGGGCTTCATCCAGAATAATTACCCTGGGCTGTAATATGATGGCACGGGCCAATGAAATTCTTTGTTTTTGTCCCCCGGAAAACATATGGGGGTAGAAATTCATATGATCGGCAAGCAGTCCTACCTTTTGCAGGGTTTCCCGGATCAACTGGCTACGCTTGGTTTCGTTTAAATCCGTATTCAGCTTAAGCGGTTCGTCTAACAGCTGATGAATGGTCAGGCTGGGATTAAGGGTCGTCCCCGAGTCTTGGAATATCATGCGCACATGCTGGCACCTTTGCTTAAAGTTGCCGGTTTGCAGGGTTTGACCATTAAGCTTTATCTTGCCCGTTGTCGGCTTTTCGGCACCAACGAGTAGCTTGGCAAGGGTTGACTTTCCCGAGCCCGTTTCCCCGACTATGGCGAGCGTCTGATGTGCGTTTACTTCAAAGGACAAGGGTTCCAATGCCGCGATTTCCTTGCGATTAAACCAAAAACCACCGAGGCGATATGTCTTGCTTAAATTACTGACTTGTAAAAGGACACTCATCTTAATAGGTATCCTTTAGTGAAAAATGACAGCTGACCTGGTGGCCATGATAGTTTGTTACCTTAGGGGCATGAACACACTCCTGTTGAGCCCTGGGACATCTGGGTCCTAGTCGGCAGCCTATGGGCAGGTGTTGCAGTATAGGAATACTGCCGGGCAAAGTCATCAGTCGTGATTTGGCCGGTAGCTGCATATTGGCCTTAGGACTACTATCCACCAATGCTCGGGTATAGGGATGAAAAGGGGCATTAAATATTTGCTCCGTGGTGCCGGCCTCTACAAACTGACCGCTATACATAACGGTGATGGTATTGGTCCAGTGCGTGACGGTTTCCAGATCGTGGCTGATCAAGAGAATCGACATGTTTTTAAGCTGGTTAAGACTGGCCAGTAACCTGAAGATCTGACCCTGATTGGTACTTTCCATTGCCGCTGTCGGCTCGTCGGCGATTAACAGCAGGGGCCTTCCCGCCAGCGCCATGGCAATCATAACGCGTTGACATAGGGCCTCCGTCAGCTGATGTGGGTAGCTTTTGGTACACAGCTCGTGGTGCTTGATGCCCACTTTGTGAAGCAGGTTGGCGGCCGCCACCTGACGCTGCTGCCTTTTTTGCCAGAAATAGCCACTTAGCTGGCCATCGTCGACGGCCTCTTCCAGTTGCTCACCTATGGTTGCCGTGGGATCCAGACATGACATGGGCTCTTGAAAGATCATGGCAACGTCCTTCGCTATGATAGCCTTGCGTTCATCGGGAGCAAGTCTTAGCAAGTCTTTTCCTCGCCAGTGGAATCTGTCGGCATGTACATTCCAGCGTTCATCAAGCACACCGATAAGGGCCTGGGCCAGCAAAGATTTCCCCGAGCCAGATTCGCCCACCAAGCCTCTAACCTCTCCCTCTTTCATGGACAGGCTAACGCGATCGACCGCCAATATCGAGTTGTTGGCTGATTCTAGCTCAATGGAGAGGTTACGAATATCAAGTAAGTTCATTAGCTTTCCTTACGCACCTTAAGCGCGTGGCGCATGCCTTCGCCAACCAGGTTAGTGGCGATAACCGAAAATAAAATCGCTAAACCAGGTAAATAGACGGTCCAGGGGGCGATATAAAACAAGTCTATACTGCTGGCCAGCATAGAGCCCCATTCGGGCAAGGGAATGGGAGCGCCGAGGCCGAGAAAACCCAGTGCAGCAATATCCAATATGGCGGCCGATTGCGCCAGTGTTGCCTGGCTAATGATTTTTTCAATGATATTGGGAAAGATGGAATAGCTTAAGATTCGTAATGAATTGGCACCATCTAACCTTGATGCCAACACATAGTCCTTTTCAAACTCTTCGGTTACGGCATTACGCGTGACATGAACAAACTGGGGGATCAAAACCATGATAATGGCCCAAAGAGTGTTTTCCAGTCCAGGTCCCAGGATGGCAACAATAACGATAGCCAGTAGCAACGAAGGGATAGATAAAATCACATCAAGGAAATGATTGAGAAAACTGGATTTAATCCCCGTTGTTAAGGCTGAAAGCGAACCAATCACCACGCCAATAATGGTTGATACCAAAACCACTATGATACTTAAACCAAAGGTAAGAGAGGCGCCATGCATCAACCTGGAAAGGACATCACGCCCCAAATTGTCCGTACCCAGTAAAAAGCTGACATCACCATCTTTATGCCATGCTGGAGGTAACAGCAGCTTATCCAGGTGGTTCTCAACAGACGAGTAGGGCGTCAGTACTGGTGCAAAAATGGCGAGTAGAATTAAGAACAAAAAGCTGCCAAAACCTATCATGATAATAGGATTTTGACGAAAGTTATGCCATAGCTGCAGTAACGGCGTAGGAAACTCTTCTTCCTGGTATATTTTTTCACGAGCCATGATGAGGTTCCCTCGCCAGTGGGTTCAATGCGGCATAGACAAAGTCTGTTACTATATGCACGAAAAAAATAAAGCTAGATAATGCCAAGAGTCCGCCTTGGATAGCGGTATAGTCCCTTTGATAGATGCTTTCTATTAGCCAGCGGCCAATCCCGGGCCAGCTAAATATTACTTCTGTTACCATGGCAATGGTGACCAAGTTGGCAAACTGTAAACCGACATGACGGATAACCTTGATAAGGGCATTTCTAATGGCATGCCGGTAGATGATTTGGCCGAAAGTTAAGCCCTTGGCGTTGGCTGCCCTGATATAACTGGTTTCCAAGACTTCCATCATGGCCGTTCTTGCCAGGCGAATAAAGATGGTGGCCGGCGCCAGTGCCACCACGCAAGCGGGCAAGATAATATGTGAACTGGCATCCTTAAATGCCTGCCATTTGTATTCGGAGTCACTCAATAGGATATCGATAAACTGGATCCCAGTGACCGGCTCGATTTCAAACAGTAAACTGATCTGGCCGGCAGAAGGCAGCCAGCCAAGCTGAATGGAAAAAACGAGAATCGCCAGTAAGCCTAACCAGAAAACCGGAATGGAATAGCCAAGCATGGCAAAGGCCAAAATAATATTGTCGGCCGCTTTTTTATGTTTTATGGCCGCGATAAAACCAATGGGGACGCCAATCATCATGGCTATGGCCAATGCCACCAGACTCAGCTCTATGGTGGCGGGTAGCAAGGTCATAATTTCTGAACTAATGGGCAGGTGGCTGGCCATGGACAAGCCCAAATCGCCATTGGCGATATGGCTGAGATAGGCCCAATACTGCTTAAAAATATTTTGCTCGAAGTTGTATTGAGAACTCAAGGTTGCCAGATGTTCAGGTGTCGCCTGTGCCTGGCCTGTCATATTGACAAGAGGGTCGCCAGGAAATAGATAGCTTAAGCTAAACGAGAGCAATGTCAGTAATAATAGGGTAAAGAGGAGCAAGTTCAGGCGTCTGATGGTAAATATTAGCATCTTAGTTTTTACTCACTCTGCTAAAATCTATGCCGCCAAATGAACTGAGTAATTCTCCTTTTACTTGGGTTGTTCTTGCCTGAAACCTTTTTGAATGCGCGATAGGCAAGAGTGGCAACTCTTCCTCCACTATCGCCAGGGCCTCGGCATAGTACTTTTTACGGCGGTTGATATTATTGGTCAGCAGCGCCTTCTGGATAATGTCATCAAATTCCTCGTTACACCAGAAGGCACGGTTGCTGCCGGTGACAGTCGACGCACAGCTTAACAAGGGGGTAAAAAAGTTGTCGGGATCCGGGTGATCGGCAGACCAGCCCAATAGCACGGTTTGATGTTCTCCCTGAGCCACACGGCGCAAAAAAGTTGCCCATTCATAGCTGACGATATTGACGGTTATGCCGATTTTCTTTAGATCCGCCTGAATAAGTTTGGCCATGGTTAAGGCGTTGCGGTTATAAGAGCGTTGCACGGGCATGGCCCAGATGTCCATGGTAAAGCCATCTTCATAGCCAGCCTGGGTTAGCAGGCTTTTGGCCATGGGAATGGAAAAAGTTTGATCTATTATGCTCTCATCATAGGCCCAGGAAGTGGGGGGAATGATGGACTTGGCAATCTCAGCTTCTCCGGCATAAACTGCTTCGATAATGGCGGGTTTGTTAATGGCATGGGCTATGGCCTTTCTAACCAATTTGTTATTCAAGGGAGCCTTTTGGGTATTAAAGCCGAGGTAGCCCACATTAAAGGCCGTCTCGGCTTCCAATAGTAAATCTTTTCTTTCCGATATCTTCTCGTGGGCTATAGGGTAGGCGATAACATCGCACTCCCCGGCGAGTAGTTTGGTGAGCCTTCCTGTATTACTGGGGGTGATATCAAAAAGCAATTGTTCAAGGGCCACTTCATTACGCCAGTAATTTTCATGCGGGTAGTAGCGAATGAGTGATCCGGGCCTGTATTCCTTGAGCTTATATGGTCCCGTGCCTATGGGGTATATGTCGATATTTTGCTGGTTGCCCTTTGCTGTAAGCTCTTGGCCATATTCTGCCGATAAGATAACTGAAAAGTCGGTGGCCAAATTTGACAGAAACGAGCTGTCCGGGTGCCTTAGTTTAAAGCGCACGGTATAGTCATTGATTTTTTCGATTTGCTCCACCAGTGAGCTGAAATTTACGCTTTGAAAAAAAGGGTACTGCGCCCCTGACACAGAATAATATTCATGACCGGGATCGAGAATACGATTGAAACTGAAAATAACGTCGTCTGCATTTAGGGTCCGGGTTGGAAAGAAATAATCCGTCTTGTGGAAGGCAACATCCTTACGCAGGTAAAAAGTGATCATCTTACCGTCCCGGGTTACATGCCAAGACTTAGCAAGTGCGGGGGCTATGCTGTTATCAACAGGACTAAAGGTAATCAACCTGTCATAGAGCTGATTTGATGTTGCATCTATGGTGGTGCCGGAAGTTACCGTTTGGGGGTTAAAGCTCTCGGGAGACCCCTCCGAGCAGTATATCACGCTTTTGGCACTCAGGGATAAGGGGTCATTATTTTCACAGGCCATTAAGCCTATGCAAATAGCGGTTGTGCCAAGTATTTGCCGAGCCTGTGAAATTAAATTAAAAACCCTATTCTTCATCTGCGATGTTACTGTCTAGCAAGTTATATTTTTTCAAATAACCCCTAAGTTGATGATAAGTCAGTTCCAGAGCTTCTGCCGTTTTTTTCTGGTTAAACTGACAGCTAGCAAGCGCTGACTTTAAAAGCTCTATTTCGTAATTTTGCGATAATTCTTTTAGAGACAAGGGAAATTGTAACGCTTGCTTGGGCTGTTGTAACTGAGTTTCTTGCGTTTTTTCCTCTATTTTTTCGGTATTTTCTACCGGTGTGGCCACAGGCTGCGAAATGCGATCATGTGTTTTCACTCTGTTGGTTGGCCTATAGGGGGATTCAAAGGGATCTATGACCAACTCGTGAACCGGTAAATGGGGGTTGTTACAGCGGTAGACGCTTCGCTCGACTACATTTTTCAACTCTCGAATATTACCTGGCCATGAATATTCCAGCATGGTTTTCTTGGCTTTTTCGGTAAAGCCACTGAAAAGTTCATAGTCAAGCTCGCGGGCCATATTGATGGCAAAATTTTCTGCCAGCACCAGGATATCTTCAACCCGCTCCCTTAGTGGCGGTAATGTAATGACGTCAAAGGCCATGCGATCCAGTAAATCTGCCCTGAATTGCCCTTGTTCGGCCAGTGACGGCAAGTCTTCGTTAGTGGCGGCAATTAACCTGACATCTGTTTTAATGGTCCTTGAACCACCGACGCGTTCAAACTCGCCATATTCCACGACACGCAACAGTTTTTCCTGAATAAGACCAGAGGTATTGGCTATTTCATCCAGGAACAGGGTGCCATTGTCGGCTCTTTCAAACCGTCCCTCATGGCGCTTGCTGGCGCCGGTAAAGGCCCCGCTATCATAACCAAAAAGTTCGCTTTCCAGCAGGTTTTCGTTCAATGCTGCACAATTTAGCTTTAAGTAGTTTTGATCCCAACGTTTTGACAGATAATGCAATCTGGCGGCAACAAGTTCTTTACCCGTACCACGTTCACCGATAATCAATACCGGTTTACTGAGCGGGGCTATCTGTGATATTTGTTCTAATACTTCAAGAAAACTGTTTGATTGACCGATAAGATTATCTTGTTGGCTAAAGCGTGACATCCTGTGACCTAATTATTGGTTTATTTGGCTAACAAATAGTGTATTTTATTACTCATCTAGATTGAAGTGTTTTTTAAATTTAAAATAAAATGATTTAAAACAATGGGTTATTTTGTTTGTTAAACTTGGCTTGAAATGTGAATATGAAATATCGAGTTTAAAGAATTTGATAATTGAATGAGGAAGTTGTTATGGGTGTTTTTTCAAGGTTTACAGATATTATTAACTCTAATATCAACAGTTTATTGGACAAGGCAGAAGATCCTGAAAAAATGGTGCGTTTGATTATTCAGGAAATGGAAGACACCTTGGTTGAAGTGCGTTCTTCATCGGCGAAAACGCTTGCGGATAAGAAAGAACTGGCGCGTCAAATCAGCCGTTTTGAAAAGGATGCAGCGCAATGGCAGGAAAAAGCCGAGCTGGCATTGAGTAAAGGCAGGGAAGACCTGGCAAGAGCGGCCCTGGTTGAAAAGAAAAAGTGTGCTGACAGTGCCGAGGCCTTGACCGAAGAATTGAGCCATGTTGATGAGCATATCGCCAAGTTACAGGATGAAATTTCCCAGCTGCAAGACAAGTTGGCGGATGCCAAGGCACGCCAGAAAGCAATATTAATGAGAGAAAAAACGGCTGCTTCTCGCCTTAAAGTGAAGAAAAAGATTGATAGTGATAAAGTCAATGATGCACTGAGCCGCTTTGACCGGTACGAGCGCAAGATTGATGATATTGAGGCACAGGTTGAATCCTATGAAATGGGTAGCAAGTCGCTTGCCGATGAAATTGCCGAACTTGAAGCGGACGAAAATATCGATGATGAATTAGCCCAATTAAAGGCTAAAATGAAAACTGATAAGTCAGAAAAGAAATCTAAGTAATCGGCTTTAAATTAGCGCTATCAGAGGAGAAGTATCGTGGAAGAGATCATTATCGCCCCCGTCATTATTTTTATGCTAATCGTGGCGCCGATTTGGTTGATATTACATTACCGCAGCAAGCGTCAGATCAGCCAGGGATTGAGTGAAGAAGAGTATATTCAGCTATCAGAACTGTCTGAGCTGGCGGATAAAATGGCGGATCGCATCAAGACCCTGGAAGCCATTTTAGATGCTGAAACCCCAGACTGGAGGGACAAGGTATGACAACTAAACGCCGCGGAGAATTATACCGAGATCCGAGCCAAGGAAAAATTGCCGGTGTTTGCGCGGGTCTTGCCGACTACTTTGGCTGGGAAACCTGGTTAGTAAGGATTTTAGTGGTTTCCGGTGTTTTGTTGGGCATGGGCTGGTTTGTGGTTATCTATATCGCCGCCTGGTTTATTTTAGACAAGAAACCTGGCAGTGCAGACCATGTGACCGCCAAGGTTAAAAAACAGGTGTCTGCCGCAGCGGCAAGTGTTAAGGATGTTAAGGAAGACATTGCCAATGAGAGCATCAAGGTTAAATCTCGAATTTGGCAGGCAGGCGAGCCACCCAGGCAGGCGTTTCATGATATCAGGCGCAAGTTTCAAACTTTGGAGAAACAACTTAGGTCGATTGAGAGATATGTCACCTCACCTGAATTTACCGTATCTAGGGAAATCAACAAGTTATAAAAGCGACATCAGTCGCTTTTTTATTGCCTTAGCCATTTTACGCATTGTGAAAGCCAGTTAGGCAAGATATTGAATTGCTGACAAAAGACTATTATCTGCAGCGGAAACTCGTTAACATCGATACTAGTAAATGAGTATTATGAAGAAAATCATCTATAGCTAATATGGCAATCATTGATAAAGAAAAATTTACCAAGCTAAAACATAAAGCCAATGACATATTTAATCGCACCATAGATCAACATGTGACCTTGGCCGTTACCGGTTTAAGTCGTAGCGGTAAAACCGCATTTATTACCTCTTTGGTAAACCAGTTGGTTAATGAAGGAAATGATTCCCAGCTAAGCTTTTTCAACCCTGTTCACCAGGGCAGGTTTATCGCCGCCAAGCGGGTACCGCAAAAAAACTATCATATCGGACGGTTTGACTATGATGCCGCCGTCGATGCACTCGGTGAGCAGCCTCCACATTGGCCGGAGCCGACCAAGGGAATTAGCGAGTTACGCTTGGCCATTCGTTACCAGCCAAAAGAATCTTTATTAAAGTATGCCACAGACACCACGACCCTCTACTTGGATATCACTGATTATCCGGGTGAGTGGCTGCTTGATTTGCCGATGCTGAACCAAACCTATGAGGAATGGTCAGAGCAAATGCTGCTGCTTTTATCCGAAGAGCCGAGGAAAACCGCTGCCGACAATTTTATTGAAAAAGCGGCGCAAATCGACCCTTTTCAGCCGGCCTGTGAAAATTTACTGGCAGAACTGGCACAGGATTATACCCAGCTATTGCTCAAGTTTCGCCATGAGCTAGGTTTGTCGGTGATTCAACCCGGGCGCTTTATTTTACCAGGCGAATTGGCCGGCGCACCTATATTGCAATTTATTCCCTTTCCTGGCTTTGAGAAACTGGACGCCAATGACTATCAAAACGCCAGCGATGATACTTTTATCGGCATGTTAAGAGCGAGGTTTGTTGAATATAAGGAACGCGTGGTTCGCAAGTTTTACAAAGAGCATTTTGTTAATTTTGATCGCCAAATTGTATTGGCGGATTGCTTGACCCCTTTAAACAATGGCCCGGCGAGCTTTGCCGATCTGCAGACCGCCATTGCCATGATCTTGGAAAACTTTAACTATGGAAAGTCAGGCCTCTTGTCCCGCCTGTTTTCACCTAAAATAGATAAGTTGTTGTTTGCCGCTACTAAGGCGGATCATGTTACGCCAGAGCAACATAACCACTTGGTATCCTTGCTCAATCAATTGGTTTATCGTACCAAGCAAAAGCTAAATTATGATGCCATTGATATGAAAACCCTGGCGGTGGCCTCGGTAAAGACGACTCAAACCGGAAAGAGTCAATACCAGGGGCGAAGTGTGCCGGTTATTCAGGGGCGCAGCCTGGACAATGATAAAACAATCACTGTATTTCCGGGCACAGTGCCAGAGAGCTTACCGGACGATAAATTTTGGCAGGACAATGATTTCAGTTTTATCAGCTTTGCCCCCGCCAAATCTGTAATGCCGCATGAATGTATACCTCATTTACGCATGGATCAAGTGATGCAATTCTTGCTTGGAGATAAAATGAAATGAGTGATTTTTTAGAAAAAGACAAGCATCAACAGCAGATCCTTTTTGACGAGCTTGAAACGGAAAACTCCAAAGAGCATAAGGAGCTAACTACTCAACCCATCTTGTTTGATAACCAGGACTGGGTGGCAGAAAGTGAAAGCGATATCGAGCAGGACGATTTCGAGCTAGTCAATAACAAACCGAACTGGCTATGGCGAATATTGCTCAGTCTGTTATTTATTGTCGTTATGGTCGAGTCATTTGAGTTCTTCACCATAGGTTTTAGTGAATCCCCCATGGTAACCAGCCTCTATGCCGCTATTTTAGGTTGCTTGATAGTGCTTGGTGGTACCAGCCTAGTAAGAGAGTTTTCCGGGCTGAGACAGTTTAAACAACAACAAAAGGTACAGTCTCAAGTTGCCGATATTATAGAGCAAAACCTTAGTGAAGGTGCCCTTGACATTTGCAATAACATTACCGATAAACTGCCTTGTGATGTGGTGGTTGAAAAAGAGCAGGAATGGAATGATATTGCCCATGCCAATTACTCAGACAAGGAACTCCTGCAACTGTATTCGAGGAAGGTGCTAACTGAAGTGGATCAAAAGGCCATGGCCGAGGTAGCAAAGTTTTCAACCGAGTCGGTTGTTTTGGTGGCACTGAGTCCGGTTGCCATTATCGATATGTTTATTATGCTTTGGCGAAACTTAAGGCTAATCGATAAGGTTGCTGGTTTATATGGTTTACAGCTTGGCTACTGGAGCCGGATTCGTTTGGTACGGCAAGTCTTTGTCAATATGGTTTATGCAGGAGCAAGTGAATTAATTGCTGACTTTGGTACTGAGCTGATTGGCGCCGACTTATTGGGTAAACTATCCGGGCGCCTTGCTCAGGGACTGGGAGCAGGCATGTTAACTGCCCGCTTGGGCATTAAAACCATAAAGCTTTGCCGCCCGATCCCTTTTGAAGAAGATGCGCCTAAACTGGGGCATGTACGAAAGGAGATACTCACAAAAGTTAAGCAGCTTATGGTTAAGTAAATTAGCGTCAAACAGTGCTGCCAACGGGGGGCAAATGCTAACTTGTTAATATTTCTGGATTTTGTTTGGGTTTGGAAATCTTGCTGTAACATTTGGTGTACAGGTCGCCAAAGTGTTTAAAAAATAGCCGTTTCTTATTGCGTGATTTTTCTTGCGTCTTTGTCTTACTATTTATTTAGCTAAAGTGGATTTCCACACTAATTATAAGGTTAAGAAAATGGGGAAGGCGACAAAATATGTCTCCAAAACTGCTGATGAGAACGGCATCATTCAGTGGACAGAAGAAGAAAATCAAATCTGGCACGATCTACTCACACGCCAATTAAAGGTCATTGAGAATAGTGCCTGTGATGAGTTTGTTGCGGGGTTGGAGCTATTAGGCTTACCAAAAGACAGAGTGCCGCAGCTGGAAGAAGTGAGCAAGGTTCTTCGGGAACATACGGGCTGGCAATGCGAGCCGGTACCCGCATTGATAGGCTTTGGCGAGTTTTTCCGTCTACTGTCAGAGAAGAAATTCCCGGTGGCAACTTTTATTCGTTCACGAGAAGAGTTTAATTACCTGCAGGAGCCGGATATCTTTCATGAAATTTTTGGTCACTGCCCACTGCTGACCAATCCATCATTTGCCGACTATACCCAGGCTTATGGCAAGATGGGGCTAAATGCCGGCAAGGAAGAAAGGGTTTTTCTGGCAAGACTCTACTGGTTTACGGTTGAATTTGGCTTGCTGGATACACCGGATGGATTGCGTGCCTATGGCGGTGGTATTTTATCTTCACCCAGTGAAACTGTTTATGCCTTAAATGATGAGGCGGTAGAGCGTAAGCCTTTTGACATTCTGGATGTGTTAAGAACACCTTACCGTATCGACATTATGCAGCCAATTTATTATATGTTGCATAAGGTCAGCAACTTGGATGATATTCGTAAAAATTCAGTTGCTGATATCATGGACTTTATTGCACAAGCGAAGGAATTGGGCTTACACCCGGCCAAATTTCCACCCAAAGATTCAAAAATTGCCAGTTAAGGATAAAAAATGACAGCTCAATTATCAGCACAAAAATGTGAAGCCTGTAATGTGGATGCACCTAAGGTTTCAGAAGAAGAACTACAAGAGTTAATGTCTCAGATCCCGGATTGGGTACCTGAGGTACGTGACGGCATCATGATGCTGGAACGGGTATACAAGTTTAAAAACTATAAAGAAGCCTGGGCATTTGCCAATAAGGTGGCGGAACTTGCCGAAGAAGAGTTTCATCATCCGGCCACCCTATTGGAGTGGGGAAAAGTGACGGTAACCTGGTGGACACATGCCATCAAGGGCTTGCACCGTAATGACTTTATTTGTGCAGCAAAAACCGACCAGCTTTTGTAATATTTTCTTACATTTGAACATCAAAGCCTCCTGTATCAGGGGGCTTTTTTTTGTTGTAAAAATTAGTTTACAATAGGGCGTAGGTTTTAAATGATATGAGGCTGCATAAATGCGTTTGGAAATAGGCTGTGATGACCGTGTTGGTATGGCCCAAAAAGTCCTGGGGATCTTTGTTGAACATGATATTAATATTCGTGGCATAGAGCTTAAACAGCCGGGAAGGATTTTTGTTAACTTTCCCGACTTGGAATTTTCCGAGCTCCAGTCGTTTATGCCGCAATTACGCCTGATCAAGGGAGTGGTTGATGTTAAAACTGCCCCCTTTATGCCTTTTGAGCTTGAACGCAACGAGTTGGCCACCCTGATCAAGACCTTTCCCGACCCCTTTATTTCCATCGATGCCAAGGGCAATATTCGCATAGTGAATAATATCGCGGCTTCCTTTATGGGCGGGGATGAAAAAGCCATTGTCGGTGAGCATGTCAGCACCTGGCTAAAAGGTTTTAACTTTAACCGCTGGCTCGATGGCGATGAGGTCTTGGCCCAAACCCGCCGGGTCAAGTTTCAGGATGACGATTTTGTTGCCGATATCATGCCGATTCATGTTTCCGATGCCAGCGGCAAGCAAGTGCTGGCTGGTGCCGTGCTAATACTCAAATCAGAAGCACGCTTGGGCCAACAAATCAGCGCCTTTAAACAGGTCAATGAAAATAATTTTGCCGGTATCCAGGCAACCAGTGGCGCTATGCGTAAGGTGATACGCGAGGCAAAACGCATGGCACAGCTGGACTCTTCCATGTTGATCATTGGTGAAACAGGTACCGGCAAGGAGCTGATTGCCAGAGCCTGCCATGCCGCCAGCGACAGGGCGGATAAGCCCTTTATGACCCTAAGCTGTGCGGCCTTGCCCGATGATGCTGCCGAGTCGGAATTATTTGGTGTTGGGCCACAGGGAGAGCCTTCTAGCAAACGGGGCCTGTTTGAACTGGCAGACGGCGGCACCATTTTCCTCGATGAAGTGGGGGAAATGTCTCCCAAGCTGCAAACCAAGTTATTGCGTGTTATTCAGGACGGTAATTTTAGGCGTGTTGATGACGAGCGGGAAATCAATGTTAACGTCCGCATTATCAGTTCAACCAATAAAGATCTGCTAAATATGGTTTCCATGGGAGAGTTTAGGGAAGATCTTTATTATCGTTTGAATGTGCTGGGCTTGAATATTCCCTCTTTAAGAGAGCGCCGTACAGACATTATTCCACTGGCCGAGTTTTTTATCATGAAATTTAGCCAAAAGGTTGGCAAACATGGCGTGGTCATGTCGGATGACTGTCGTGATTTTATTGAGCATTATCCCTGGCCGGGTAATGTCAGGCAGCTGGAGAATGTCTTGATCCGTGCCGTGTCTTTGATTGAAGAAAATGTTTTGATGACCTCTCATTTACAGCTGCCTGCCTATACACGAGAGCATGGCTATCTGGAGCAGGAGTTTGAAGGAACCCTGGATGCCGCTGTGAAAAAGTTTGAAGCCGACCTGTTAAGAAAGCTTTATCCTGCCTATCCAAGCACCAGGCAACTGGCGAAAAAACTCGGTTTAAGCCATACAGCCATCGCCAATAAACTGCGCGAATATGATATCAATAAAAAGACTGTAAAGATTTAGTTCCGAAGACATAATGTAGTCAATTCCTTATTCAAGCGCTGGAATCTCGGCGCTTGAATTTCATTTCAATGCTTCCCCTGGATATTTTGTGTCTTGATCTGCCTATTTGGATGTAAAGATTCCAAGACAAATTTAAAATTATTTCTTGTTTCTCGCCTCTTTAGTATCATCCATTGCTTACCGTAGAATCCGTCTTCATAACCATTTATTGAAAACCGTGCTGGTTTATACTTGTAATGTTAGAGGCTGTTTATCTTTCGAGATTGTTTTTGCAGCAGTTTGTTGGCAATTTATACAAGGCAGAGCCTTTGTAATCTAGTTGCTCTACATAAAAAGGCGATAACGCCGTAGAAATAGCCAACAAACGCTGCCTGACAGGTTCGGCTGAAAACGTTTTATTCTTTGTTGAGCAGTATTGGCTTAGAATGACTAGGCTACACACTGCTCGCCGCGACTAAAACGCTTTTATCTCGAACAAAAATTAATCGCGAAAGATAAACAGCCTCTAGTCAATTTTCCGGTTTTTATTAATAACTAATTAAGGTCTTATAATGAAATTAGCCACATTAAAAAATAACACTCGAGATGGACAACTGGTTGTTGTTAGCAGGGGATTGGACAAGGCCGTTGTCGTGACTGATATAGCTGCTACCCTGCAAGCGGCTATCGATGATTGGGCAAATATCGCTCCCAAGTTAGAAGAAGTTTATCAGGCCTTGAATCAAGGTAAGGTTGAAAACACCATGGCTTTTGAACAGGAAAGTTGTGAGTCTCCACTGCCTCGCGCTTATCAGTGGGCGGATGGTAGTGCCTATGTGAATCACGTAGAGCTGGTGCGTAAGGCAAGAAATGCCGAAATGCCAGAAACTTTCTGGACAGATCCGCTAATGTATCAAGGTGGATCGGACTCCTTTATCGGCCCTCGTGACGATATCCCTACGGCCTCTGAAGATTATGGTATCGACTTTGAATCAGAAGTCGCCGTGATCACTGATGACGTGCCTATGGGAGCGAGTCCTGAGCAGGCAGCGGGACACATCAAGCTATTAATGCTGGTAAACGATGTCTCATTAAGAAACCTTATTCCGGCCGAGCTTGCCAAAGGTTTTGGCTTTTTTGGTAGCAAGCCTTCCAGTGCATTTTCTCCCGTTGCAGTGACCCCGGATGAGCTGGGTGAATCATGGGATGGAAGTAAGGTTTTATTGCCGTTAACAACACACCTGAACAAAGACTTGTTTGGTCAGCCTAACTGTGGTGTGGACATGACCTTTGATTTCCCTACCATAGTTGCCCATGCCGCTAAAACCAGGCCACTGTCGGCAGGCTGTATTGTCGGCTCAGGTACCATTTCAAACTATGACCGCTCAGCGGGCTCCAGCTGTTTGGCAGAAAAGCGCATGCTGGAAATCATTGCCGATGGTAAGCCTTCCACGCCCTTTATGCGTTTTGGTGACAATGTACGTATTGAAATGTTTGATGAAAACGGTGACAGCATTTTTGGCGCCATCGATCAGACAGTTGTCGAATATAAGGGTTAATAAAAGATCACTAAATGTTGGGAATGAATTGATATGAAACTTTACGGATATTGGCGTTCATCCGCCGCATATCGCGTGCGTATTGCACTGAACTTAAAAGGACTTGATTACGAGTCTATTCCCGTGCATTTAGTGAAAGAGGGCGGGGAGCAACATAAAGAGGACTATGTTGCGCTTAACCCCAACCATCTGGTACCAACCCTGGTGGATGGCGAGCTGGTATTAAACCAGTCTTTGGCCATCATTGACTACCTTGACAATAAATTTGCCGAGCCGGCCTTGCTACCAAGTGAGCCTGCGACCCGCGCTCAGGTGCAGGCCATGGCCTTGGACGTGGCCTGCGAAATTCACCCCATTAACAATTTGCGGGTTCAGCAGTATCTGGTGAATGAATTAGGGCAGAGCGAGCAGAACAAACTTGCCTGGAGTCATCACTGGATGAATACGGGCTTTGCGGCGATTGAACAAAGGCTGACTAAAACGGCCGGAAAATATTGCTTCGGTGATACAGTGACGCTCGCCGATATCTGTTTGATCCCACAAGTGTACAATGCTGTTCGTTTTAAGCTGGATATGAGCCCATGCCCACGAATTTTATCTGTTGTTGAGCAATGTAACCAACTGCCGGCCTTTCGGGATGCCTTGCCCGAAAATCAGCCTGATGCTCAGTAATGGACTAATCTAATGAGCCGGCAAAGTTTGCCGGCTCGTTAACACTTGCTGCTTTTCTAACCAGCTTGTTAATTTATTTCCCAATTTCTCAATTCTCTGTTGCAACTTAACCAAAAAAACGGTGCAATGAGCATACTAAGTTAAATGCTAGGCTGTTGTTTGATACTTGAAAAAGGTATTTATGGAAAGTTCAGATCAAAATACAAATCAAGCTCCATGGGGAGTGATTCTTCTTATTATTGCCTTAGTTGTTATTGGCGTGCTGGCATGGCAAGTATTGGATAAGGAACAAACGCCACCTGTTGAAAAAATTGAATCCATAGCAGAAATTGAGCCAGAGCCTGTTGAAGAGATTCCACAACCCGAGCCAGAGCCCGAATTGGTCGAGCCGGAAATCATTATCCCTGAGCCGATAGCGCCAGAGCCTGTTGAAGAAGTCCCTTTACCCGTGCTGGATGAAAGTGACGTCTGGGTACAGGAGAACCTGTCGTCGCTAACGTGGCGAAAAGAGCTATTAAAGCTGGTGATCAATGACGATATGATCCGCCGCTTCGTGGTCTTTACCGATAATTTTGCCCAGGGCGGACTGGCATACGAGCATAGCCCCTTTACTGCACCTGTCACAACATTCTCTGCTTTAGAAGTGCCTGCAGAGGAAGAGCAGGAAGCAACCTTGCTTTGGGACGATAGTTCCACACGTCGTTTTAGCCTATATGTAGACTTATTGCGCTCTGTGGATAGCGATACTCTGGTCGACTGGTATTTAGAAGCCAAACCACTTATCGATCAGGCCTATGCAGAGCTTGGTTATCCCGACAGCAACTTTACGGAAACCCTGCAGTCGGCAATCACTCGTGTTCTGGATATGGAAATTCCAAAGGAGCCCATCGAACTGGTTAGGCCGAGTGTGATGTACCAGTACAAGAAGGAAGAGCTGGAGTCTTTGGATGATGCCGATAAGCTCTTGTTGCGACTGGGCAGGGAAAACCTGCTGGTGATCAAGTCCGTGCTATTGGAAATCAATGAAAAGCTGGCCAGAGAGAGTAACGGCCAGTAATGAGGTTAGCTGAAGTACCCGGGTGTATTCCGCGCACAGAGAGTCGATTTGCCCGTTGGCTGGGCATCACAGTATTGAGGTTGTTGGGCTGGAAAGTGACCGGCGCCTTCCCCAACGAGAAAAAATTTATCTGTGCCGTTGCCCCCCACACCTCAAACTGGGATTTTGTAATTGGCGTCGCCGTGATGCTGGCCCTGCAACTGAAGATCAAGTTCCTGGGGAAAAATGCCATTTTTGTCTGGCCATTTGCCGGCTTATTAAAGCGTATCGGGGGAATTCCCGTGGACCGTAGTCACCGTCATGGCGTTGTTGGGCAAATGGTTAAACAGTTCGACGAAAGTGAACAAATGGTGTTTGCCCTGGCTCCCGAGGGCACCAGGAGTAAAACGCTTGAATGGAAAACCGGCTTTTTGCATATTGCCCATCAGGCCAAGGTACCTGTGGTTCCGGTCAGCCTGCACTTTGATCGCAAGGAAGTCTATATCCAACCCGCAACGCAAATTGGTGAAGATATTCCACACGAGCTGGCTCGAATTAAGACGTGTTTTGCTACCGCTTGTGCAAAAAATCCACAGGCAGTCTGAATTATCTTAACTAGCACTTGCAACAAGGTGAATGATTAGCGATAATTCGCGCCGCTTATTATTACTAATAAGTCATTCTATGGCGACCCTTTCGGTCCCCTCGCAATGATACTCTGTGAACTCGGCCAGGTCCGGAAGGAAGCAACCGCAGCAGACGACTCATGTGCCGAGGTGTGGCTGATCGGGTTGCCACCCAAATCCCTCCTTCTTTGTCATTTAAAGCATAAGCTGTCACCTCTATCCTTATGCCATGTACCATAGTGAGTACCTTAAAAACACTTAGAGTAACTTACAGATAAAACTTGGCCGTTTTGTCTGGCTATTTGCCAGTTATTGGTTAGTTATTCCTTAATATCAGCACGTTATTTACTCTTTGGGCACTGTGCTAAAGTTGCCGTGCCCTGATCACATAGCGTTCATTTTTATCACTCACCGCACTGTTAAATGGATAGCAGGTGATTAGTACCAGGCTAGGATCATCTGACGTTAAGGGAAGCTGTCCAGTGGATGCATCAACAATTTCAATGGATTCCACTTGATACAATTGGTTGCGCCCCTGTTTATCTGTCAGTGAAATAATGTCATTCATAACAACATCCTTTAGAAGGGAAAAGTGACTGTCCCTGTGACCGGCAACCACAAAAGCTTGATTGCCTGTTACTTGATTAAACGGCGCAATTGCGCCCGGTGAAAAAGCCAATGTTGTAGGATCTCCGCCGTTTAACACCACCAAATCTTGCTTGAGTCGATTAAAAGACAACTCGGCAATTGGGTAGGTGTCTGCCCAGGGCCAGGGTTTAACAGGGCTTGCCTGACTCTTTGATTGCTGCCAGCTATGGCTGATGAGCTGTTGTGACAGCCATGCCTTTGTCGGAAGCCAGCTGGCGTGAAGGCACAGTAAGCTACCCGCTATAAATAGCGCTTTAGTCAACAAGCCTTGCATGTCGCAGTGACCAAATTCGCGTTGTCAATATAGCGAGCACTATTAGCAGCACGCCAAACAAGAGTTCTTGCTGCCAGTCAAGTGAGGTTTGGGGCATGGCGACCATTAAACTCTCGTGTGCCTGTGCCAGCCTGTTCATGCCGCCTCGGGCACTGGCGTTTCGATTGCCTGCCAACAAAGGCTCAGCTTTAGGCCGTTTTTCAACGGCAATAAAACTGGTGTATGGCGATATAATTTGATGCTTGATAGAGGTGGCAATAACACTGTCTTTTACTTGCCCCTTATCGGCTCCTGTCACCAGGCTATCGAGCAAGTCTTCAATTTTGCGGCGTGCCCAGAGGGTGGATACACCAGGTGATGACTGGCGGCCATCAAGTATCAATTGATGGTACCAGGGGGTTGAGGCTGTATCGCCCTGTACTTGCACATTCTTGATGGGAACTTTGGACCTTATTGCGACTTGCATGGGGTCGCCGAGATATAGATCGGGAATTCTTCTCGGGTAAATATCCAGTTGCTGGTGAACTTGAGGGTCAAAAGTCAGCCGAATATTACTGACGGCGGGTTGACTGATTGTTGCCATCAGTTCAGATATTTTGCTTTCTACTTCATTACTGTGTTGAATAAACACATATTTTCCTCGGCCAAACTGGGCGGCTTTCTTCATAAAGTAGCCATTTGGAGCGGCACCTATACCAAGGGTATACAAACGAAAGCTCCCCTGGGCGCCGTTAAGCAATTGCATCAGCTCAAATTCATTGCTGACCGCACCATCGGTAATAAATACGATTTGGCGAATGGCCTGTGAAGATTGGTCATCACTTTTGCCCATGGCTAAGGCCCGGCTAAGCGGTCGGTATATTTCAGTACCGCCGTCAGCGGCCAAATCACTGATAAATGCTTGTGCTTGGTTAATCTTGCTGTTAGAAACCATTTGCGTGCTAGGAAACAGCAGGTCAAGGTCATTATCAAAGGCGATGATATTGAAGCTGTCCTTTTCGGTAAGCTGCAACAATGCTTGCTGCAGGCTGGATTTAGCCTGAGCCATAGAGTTGCCTTGCATGGAACCTGAGGTATCAATAATAAAAATGATATCCCGTGCCATGGCAGTTACCGCGCCTGATTGTGGCGGCAAAAAACTCAGCAGGGTAAAGTATTCACCATCAACTTGTTCGGTAAAACTGCTTATTTGAGGCCCTTGGCTGGCCATAAGCTGCCAGTTCAACTCAAAGCTTTTATCAGCTAATGTCTGTGATTTACTTAGGGTTATTAGGTATTCGGATTGATTATTGCCTATTGCTGTGCTTGTTATTTTATGGCTGTTACTGGTGATCGAGGTAACGGGAACACCGGCATTGAGTTTGATATTGATTGATGCCTGAGACCAGGCAACGACTTTTTTGACGGGAGCAATAAACTCTGTTGATTGATGAGCAGGTGATCTTTGATACTGCTTGGGTTGATATCTCTTGGTCATTGCCAGGGGCAGCCTTAAGTTAAAATGTCCATCGGCAAATGCCACTGGCATGATAAATTTTAGCGTCACGACAAGGGTAGACTGCCCCGGGATATTGGCGATCTTATTGGTAAACAGGTTAGGCCGCTGCTGTTCAACTAAACTGGCTTTTTTTCCCTTAAGTTTTGCCTTTTTGTAGACGGCTTTGGCAGCCTGTTTTTCCATGATTTGACCAACAATTGTCTTATCTCCGACCTTTACCTTTAGGTGTTGAACCGCCGCATTTTCAGGCAGTGGGAATTGATATTTACCTTCCAGCTCTATCGGGTAGGGGTTAACAAAAACCTGTTTAACTTCTGCAAAGGCTATCAAGCCATTTATTTCGATGTTTGCTTTTATATCTATAGGCAAGGCTACCCGCTGGGCAGGGTTAGGGGGGTTGAATAATAGCTGTGGGCCATGAATAAGCGGGTTCTCAAGGCTGGTTGTTTTTTCTGCATCAAGAGTGTTGCTCTGTGCCCTTGACACAACAAGTACCGCCCCTATCAATAGCAGTATCAATGCAAGTAGCTTGAACCACTTATTACGCCGTTTGTTTCTTCTCTGGTTGTAAAAGTATGAGTCCTGATAATCTACTAGTATCAGGTCTTTTTTCGAATTAAACACATGTCGCTCCAATGTCCGTGTGATAGGGCATATTTCAGCAAAACAATGGGCGTTATCAGCGACAAGAATAAGGCAATCTAATGGACAATTATGGCTAAATTATGGCAATGCAAAACTGAATGGGAGTGAGCCTGAACTGCCCAGCATATTAAGTTTGGCTATTTTTAAAATGACAGTTTATGGTTTTGATTTTGGTGATTATATCGAGTTTTGGTTCATACGACAGGTTTTGTCCCGGAAACATAACCCGACATGTCAAGCATATGGGCTATTTTTGAGTCAGAACCCTTAGTTTTAAAGTTAGTTCATGATTGGAAAGGTGATGCTATATATCGTGCCTTCTCCAGGTTGGCTTTTACACTCTATATCGCCATGAAGCTGCTGTGTGACCAGGTTATATACTATGTGCATGCCCAACCCGCTGCCACCTGATTGCCTCGCCGTGGTAAAAAAAGGATCGAAAACACATTCCCGTACCTCAGGGGCCATTCCCTTGCCGTTATCCGATACGCTTAGCTCTATGCTGGCTGCTGTTTTATGGAACCTTATCTTGATCAGCCCTGATTCTGTGCCGGTAAAACCATGAATAAGGGCGTTTTCAACCAGGTTGGTGATGATTTGGGCAATGGCTCCCGGACTGGAAAATATCTCCAGGCTTTTATCTTCACATATCAGCTCCAGATTGCTGTTTGATTGAGTGATTTTGGGCTGCAGGGAGCGAATGATTTTGGTTAAATAATCGTGCAGATTAAACCGCCTCAACTCTTCCGATGATTGATCGACGGCAACCTGTTTAAAACTGGAAACCAGATCTGAAGTTCGTCTGAGGTTGGTGATAACGATAGAGCTGCTTTCTAATAACCTTTGGTAACTTGATGAAAATTCATCTTTTTTAAGCTTACCCGAATTGGCCTTGCTATATATGTCATGTATGACGTCCTCCATGGTTGAGGCCGCAGTAATACTGATCCCCAAGGGAGTATTGATTTCATGGGCAATGCCGGCAACCAGGCGGCCTAAAGAGGCATGCTTTTCATGCTCTATCAGCTGTTGTTGAGTGGCTTTTAGTTGCGTCAATGAGTCCAGGGCCTGCTGTGTTTTTGCCGCCAACTGCTCGGTTCTTAACACCACTTTCTCTTCCAGCTCGTTATTCAGGGCCTTAATTTCGGCCTTGGAAGCCAACAGGTGCTCGTTATTACGGATTATTTCTGATATATAGCTGGTTACCTGTTGGTATACTTCACCAAGCGCCTTGACGATTGGGGTAAATTCATTTTCTTCCTGATAGCTAATGGGCTTTATTTCCACCACGCTTTCGTTGCCGGGTTTGCGGGCAATGGAATTTCTGATCAGCGCCAGTACCTTGTCAAAAGGAGAAAACAGAAACCTCATCAGCAATACCATTAATATAATAAAGCCTGCGCCTATGCCTGCACCTGCAATTAGGGTGACAGTGGTGATGGTATCGATTTCTTCGGTCATGTCTGACACTGGGCTCAAGGAGCCGAAAATAAAGCCACTGTTGGTGTTATAAAAATAAATGCTGTACTCTGTGCCATCAAGGACTATGTTTTCTAACCTGTCCAGGTGATTTGTCAGGTTTTTATTGAGCACAGCCTTGCCCCAGTTAAACTGGTCGGCATACTTCATTACCATCTCGGGATCTTTCGGGTAGCTCAGAAACTGTTTTGAGCTTTTGTGGATTAAAAATGGGTAGGAATTATCTGATATTCTAACGCTTGCCAAAAATGAGGTGAGCTCGGTGAGTGACCAATCGACAGTGGTCATGCCTATCACTTGATTTTGTTCGCTGAGCATGACGGCGTCTACCGTCATCATCAAGGAAAATGTTCCCGCATCATCAAAATAAGGCGGGGTCCAGAAAATGGGCCGAAAGCGAGACTGCTCAAGTCCCCAGTTCGCCTTTGAGGCTATGCTGTACCAGTCCTGGTTGTGATAATCGTATTCGGGTGTGTTTAAGTCCCAGCTAAATTCTACCTGGTTACCCTGTTGGAAGGCATAGGGGCCAAAGTACTTTTTAGAGGTGTCTATCAGGTAGGGTTCGTACCAAATGCCGCCGCCTATGGCTTCGGGAAAGCCACTGAAATTCAATACCAGTATGCGCTCCACTTCCTTTTCCAGTTGTGGGACGCTTAGCAGGCCTGCCTTCCTTTGGGAAAACAGCTGCTCCCCGGCAATGCTTAGATCCGTGACATTTCTTTCCAGCAATTGAACCTGGTTATTGATTCTTGCCGTGCTGGCAGCAAAGGTTTGCTGGATTTCTTTATTTTTTAGCTCTAGAAGCTCGTTTTTGTAGATGTAGTTATTGAATAACTGAATGGTGCTGTAAGCAATAAGCTCAAAAAAAACGACAAAACACAGAATGCGAGTTTTTATATTGAGTTTAAACATGGCTACTCACTACAGCATTTTCAGCCACTTGCCTGCTTGGTAAATGAATCACCACTTTTTACCCAAATGTAAATGCAAGCATGGACAACGCCCGACAATACCAAGCGGTTCGGATATATATTGAGTGTAGACCCTGTTTGCCGTTTTTTCGTGATGGCTTGGGAAGGCAGCTTTATCAATAACAAAGTAACAAGATAATTTTAGATAAAACTGCCCGGGTGCCATTTAGCTTTAGCCCTAATCGCAGCCTGGAAAAATACCAATACACGGGTTTTCCTCTATAGTTAATTATGTCTCTAATAAATTAATCATGTCCCTAATAAATAAGAGGAAGTGTCATGCTGGAACCAAGGGAAGTCAAATCGGCCGCCGATGCCAGGAAGATAGTGGAGCAAAGGGGGCTCAGCCATGTCAAGGTGGGCTTGTTTGACATAGATGGCGTCATGCGTGGCAAATACATGAGCAAGGATAAATTCTTTTCCTCCCTGGATAATGGCTTTGCTTTCTGTGATGTGGTGCTTGGCTGGGACTCCAATGACCAGCTTTATGACAATGTTAATTATACCGGCTGGCATACCGGCTATCCAGATGCCCCGGTCAGGATCGTCCCTGAAACTTGTCGTGCCTTGCCCTTTGAAGATGAGATGCTGCTTTTTATTGCCGAGTTCAGCGACTCGGCAGAGCCTTTATGTCCCAGGGCGACCCTGAATCGGGTGCTCAATCGGGCCCGTAGCCTGGGTTATGAGGTCAGTGCGGCCTTGGAATACGAATTTTTCCTGTTTAACGAGACACCCGACTCGGTCAGGGAAAAAAATTATCAGAACCTGACCCCGATATCGCCTGATTTTTTTGGTTACTCGGTCATTCGAAATTCTGTCCATGCCGACCTTTATCATCAGATCCTGGCATTGGCGCAGCAGATGGACTTTCCCTTGGAAGGTCTGCATACCGAGACTGGCCCTGGGGTCTTGGAAGCCGCCTTGGCACATGACAGGGCCGATGCTGCCTCCGATAAGGCGGCGCTCTTTAAGACCTTTATCAAGGTCTGGGCACAGCGAAATAACATGATGGCGACCTTTATGGCCAAATGGTCGACCGATTGGCCTGGGCAGAGCGGTCATATTCATGTCTCTTTGCAAGATAAACAGGGCAATGCCGTTTTTTATCAAAGGGAAAAGGACTATCACATGAGTGATATCCAGCGTCACTTTCTCGCCGGGCAGCAGCGCTTTATGCCGGAATTTATTGCCATGATAGCGCCCACGGTTAACAGTTACAGCCGCATGGTGCCAGGACTGTGGGCGCCGCTGGATGCAACCTGGGGAATAGAAAATCGCACCACGGCGCTAAGGGTCATTCCCGGCTCGGCCAAGTCTCAACGGATCGAATACCGCCTTGGCGCAGCCGATGCCAACCCTTATCTGGCCTTGGCGGCTGTGATAGCGTCTGGTCTACTGGGGGTAGAAGAAAAACTGGAGCCTCTAATCCAGATAAAGGGCAATGCCTACCAGCAAGAGCATCCGGCTGAGCTGGCCTTGCCTAAAACCCTGTATGAGGCGGCCGGAAGATTGAGGCATTCACAAGCGGCCATCGAGTTGTTTGGCCGTGAATTTGTTGAACATTATGCGGCAACCCGAGAGTGGGAAGAGCGAGAATTTAGAAAACATGTCTCGGACTGGGAACTTAGCCGTTACTTTGAAATTATTTAAAGTCTTTTAGGCATATGAATAAAAAGCAGATTACCCGTTCACCCATTGATGACTCTGTCTATGCCGAGCGCGAGTTGGCGAGCAAAACCGATATCGAACTGGCGATCGAAAAATCACACCCTGCCCATAAGGCATGGCGACAAACCTCGCTTAAGCAGCGGGCAGAAATTTGTCATTTGATGCTTGATGCCTTTGCCAGCCGGGAAGATGAAATTGCTCATCAGCTCTGTTGGATGATGGGGCGGCCGATTCGCTATGCCAAGGGCGAGGTAACGGGCACGGTGGAAAGGGGCCGTTATATGATAGATGCGGCAAAAGAAGCCTTGGCCCCCATTGAACTGGATGAAAAGCCGGGCTTTTTGCGCTATATCAAACGTGAACCCCTGGGGCTTGTCTTTGTTATTGCCCCCTGGAATTATCCCTACTTAACCGCAATCAACACCCTGATTCCCGCCATTATGGCGGGCAATAGCGTGATATTAAAACATTCGGCACAAACTCCCTTGTGCGGCGAGCAACTGGCCAGGGCATTTCAACAAGCGTCCTTACCCGATGGCGTATTTCAATATCTTCACCTTAGCCATGCCGATACTGAGTATATGATTGCCCAGCAAGATATTCACCATGTTGCCTTTACCGGCTCTGTTGCCGGCGGAAAAATGGTTGAGCGAGCCAGTAGCGGCCGTTTTCTTAGCATCGGCCTGGAGCTGGGCGGCAAAGACCCGGCATATGTTAGGGCAGATGCCGATATAGCCTATGCCGTCTCCACCTGTGTTGATGGGGCATTTTTTAACTCTGGCCAGTCTTGCTGTGCCATTGAGCGTATTTATGTCCACAGTGCGGTTTTTGATGATTTTGTCAGCCGGTTTGTCGCTCAGGTGAAGAAGTATAAATTGGGCCGCCCCGATGATCCCGATACCACGCTTGGTCCGGTTATAAATGCTTCGGCTGCGGATTTTATCAGGCAACAGGTGGCCGAAGCGGTTAGTGCCGGAGCCAAGGCACATATAAACTATGCTGACTTTCCCTGTAATAGACCAGGTACCGCCTATTTGGCCCCCCAGGTATTAACCTGCGTGAATCACAATATGTCGGTAATGAAGGACGAAAGCTTTGGTCCCGTTATCGGCATCATGAAGGTGGATAGCGATCAACAGGCGCTAGAATTGATGAATGACTCCGAGCTTGGTTTAACGGCGGCTGTCTTCACCCAGGATATCGACGCTGGAATTGCCCTAGGTGAACAGTTGGAAACCGGCACCTTTTTTATCAATCGATGTGATTATTTGGACCCTGCGCTAGCCTGGACTGGCGTAAAAAACTCGGGGCGGGGCTGCACACTGTCAAAGCTGGGGTACGAGTCATTAACCCGGCCCAAGTCCTTTCATCTTAAAACCCGGATTTAGTAAAAGAGGATGCTATGGATCCCAATCAATTCCATGTTAACTGGCATTATCCAACCTCTATCCGCATGGGGATAGGACGGATCACCGAGCTGCCCGAGGCATGTCAGGAGCTTGCCATTAAGGCGCCACTCTTGGTGACAGATCCCGGGCTGTCAGCTTTGCCCATGGTGCAGCAGGCAAGGGACGAGTGTCAAAAGCACGGGCTGGTTTGCGGGCTTTTTTCCGGCATTAAAGCCAACCCGGCGGGCGGTAATGTCAGTGATGGTATCAGTGCTTACCAGCAGGGAAAGCATGACGGTGTCATTGCCATGGGGGGAGGGTCGGCCATTGATGCGGCCAAAGCCATTGCCCTTATGGTAGGGCAAACTGGCTCCATATGGGATTATGAAGATGTCGGCGATAACTGGACCCGGGTCAATACGGAAACCATGGCGCCCGTTATCGCCATTCCAACCACATCGGGTACCGGCTCTGAAGTGGGGCGAGCGTCTGTGATCACGGATGAAAAGCAGCAGGTTAAGCGCATTATCTTTCACGCCAATATGTTGCCCAAGATTGTTATTCTAGATCCCCAGCTAACCCTGGGCCTACCGGCACAACTGACCGCGGCAACCGGCATGGATGCCTTATCCCATGCCCTGGAAGCCTACTGCGCGCCAAATTTTCATCCTATGGCCGAGGGCATCGCCATGGAGGCTATCAGGCTGATAAAAATGTATTTGCCGAAGGCCTGGGCCGATGGCACAGATCTGGAAGCCAGATCACAGGTCATGGCGGCGGCCACCATGGGGGCTACCGCCTTTCAACGGGGGCTCGGCGGCATGCATGCCTTGGCTCATTCCCTTGGTGCAGTATATGACGCACATCATGGCCTGCTTAATGCTGTCTTGATGCCTTATGTGCTTAAGGCAAACCGTAGTGCGATTGAGGGACAGATTGAGCGTTTGAGCCGCTATTTGGAGCTTGAACCGGCTAGCTTTGACGTCTTCCTTGAATGGGTACTGGAATTGCGCCAACGGCTTGCCATTCCCCACACCCTATTGGCCATTGGCATAGACGGTGCCAGGGTGGATGAGATAGGCGCCATGGCATATAGGGATCCGTCTGCAAGCACCAACCCCATAGCCTTTAGCCCGCGCCAGTACCGGGATATTTTCCTGGCGGCGGTGCAGGGAGAGCTTTAAGTTGAATTTGACCCTGTAAGCAATAGGAGGTTGGTAATGAGACTGGGAATACTGCTTTGTGATCATGTGCAGCCCGCGCTACAGGCAGAGTTTGGAGACTATCCGGGCATGTTTGAAAACTGGTTGTCTGATAGTCCGGTTTCTCTGGATATAACATTTTTTTCTGCCATTGACGGCGAACTCCCGGAAAATATAGATGTTTGTGATGCATACATGACCAGCGGCAGCAAGTTTGGCGTCAATGACGAGCTGCCCTGGATAGGTGAATTGGAAGAATTTGTCAGACGGCTTTATCGCCAGGAGAAAGCCTTTGTTGGGATATGTTTTGGCCATCAGCTTATTGCCAAAGCGCTAGGGGGAAAGGTCGAACGTTCGGAGAAAGGGTGGGGGATAGGGGTTTCATCCTGCCAGTTGCTCAAGCATAGAAACTGGATGCAGCCAAGGAAAAATCAAGTCAACCTGATTGTCAGCCATCAGGATCAGATCACACACCTGCCGCCAAATACCCAGGTATTACTAGGCAATGATTTTTGCCCCTATAGCATGATACAGCTGGGAACTCACTTTCTAGGGCTACAGGGACACCCTGAGTTTAGTCACAAATATTGCCACGCCCTGATGAAATCGAGAAAAGAAGCCATTTCTCCCCCGAGTTTAAGACAGGGCATAGTGTCACTACGCCTTCAAACGGACGACTCCCTGATATTGGTCTGGCTGCTTAATTTTTTGCAAAAGGCCATAGTTAAAAACTCTTAGCCAAAAATGCTCATCTATCTCTGATATTCCCCCTTTAGTTTTAAGTTGAAAACACAAGGGGAATATCAAAATACATTAATCCCTCCTGGTATACTAATTTGTTGATAGTAATCAAAGGTTTTTATTGGGCAGGGTCTATAATACTAGAGGCTGTTTATCTTATCTCGAACAAAAATTAATCGCGAAAGGTAAGCAGCCTCTAGGGGTATCCAGGTTAGCGCATGGCTAGAAGTAGCTAGTTGGGCTTTTAGGCAAAGGAGAGGTAGGATGATCACCAGCAGCATAAATGGCAGATTAAGGTATCGGGCTTCATGGCTTAAAAGTCACAGCATGATGGCTGAAATGGAGCATGAGTTAAAGGGTGAGGCGGCCATCACCTCTATTAGCTGTAACAAGGCAACAGGCAGCCTGCTTATCAGTTATGATCACCGGGCCATTGCCAAAAAAGCATTCGAGCAAAAAATATCCGAATGTGCCGCCATTGTTTCCGATAAGCCTCAGGTTGAGATAAAGGCGAACAATAAGCAAAGTTCCAACAGTGACTTTTCGGGGCTCTCCGTTAACCAAAGTATTAAGTTTGGCATGTTGGGCTCGCTTATTCCGTCTATGCTATGGGGCGCTTTCGGCAGTAAAAAACTCCATGTGCTATCGGGCGGCGTATTTTTGCTCTTCGTGTTTATGCATATGTTTAGCTATCGTGAAAGGCTGTTGAAATAATCATGGCAAGATCTGCTGTTAGGCCAGAATTATCGGTTGTTCATGAGCTCGACAAACGTATTCGTTTACGCTTTAATGCACTGCGTTCCAGGCGAATAGACCCGAATAAATTATCTTCTAACCTGCTTTGTCTCAAGGGGGTGGAAAGCTGCCGTGTCAGTATTGCCGCCGCTTCCGTGATGGTGCGCTATGATGGCCTGCCTGACACCAAGCGAGCCGTTATCAAGCGTTTGCTGCAAACGCCAAAAGACAGCCAGTTAAACCGGTTTGAGCGAAAAATTAGCTTGGAAGGAAATAAGGAGTTAAGAAACCTTTTCCTGGCCGCGATTCCCATTTTCCATTACCCGTTTTTGCCTCCCTACCTGCGTTTTGCCATGACGCTAACAACCACGGCACCCATGATGCTGGACGGTGTAAAGAGTGTTTTTGAGAAAAAGCAAATCACAACCGAGTTGCTGGATGCCATTGCCATAGGCATTTCCACCTTTACCGGAGAATATTTAACCGCCAACTTTACCCACTTGCTGTTACAACTGGGAGAGTACCTGGAGCACAGCACCGAGCGTAGCTCCACCCATATGCTGGAACAACTGATTCAGTCGGATATCGGCACTAAGGTCTGGATTGAAAAAGACGGACAGGAAATTGAGGTAACACCGGAAGAAGTGGCCATTGGCGATATTGTCGTGGTCGGCACGGGCCACCGTATTCCCATTGACGGGGTCATTGTCTCCGGAGTTGCCCTGGTTAACCAGACGTCCATTACCGGCGAGTCGGTGCCCGTTAAAAAGGATAAGGGGGATGCCGTCTATTCAGGTTCTGTGTTGGAAGAGGGCAGGATCAAGATCTGGGCAGAGCATGTCGGAAATGACACCACCATGGCGAGAATGGGCCGCTTTATTGAGAGCTCCCTGCAACAAAAATCCTTTGCACAAAAGCGCGGTGACGATTTGGCACAGAAACTGGTGCCCATAACCCTGGGCCTGGGTGGAACAATATTTGCCTTTACACGCAATTTCATGCGTACCGCAGCTGTTTTGCAAGCCGATTATTCCTGTGCGTTAAAGTTGACCACGCCGGTTGCCCTTAAATCCAGCATGTATTGTGCGGCCAAAAATGGCATTCTGGTTAAAGGCGGCCAGTCACTGGAAGATTTATCGAAAGTCGAAACCCTGGTGTTTGATAAAACGGGCACCCTGACCGAAGGACGCTTAACCGTTGAGCAGGTGCTGCCATTGGCAGAGGGCTGGGATGAGGAGTCCCTGTTAAACCTAGCGGCATCTGCCGAAGAACATTATTTTCACCCGGTTGCCGAGGCCATAGTTCAGGCGGCGAAGGAAAAATCCTTTAAGCATTGGGAACATGGCGAGGTCACCTTTATCGTCGCCCATGGCGTTAGCACGACCGTTGGGGACCAGGCCGTACACATAGGCAGTCGTCACTTTTTGGAATCACACCATGGCGTTGACTTTTCATCTTTTGAAGAGCAAATCAGCGAACTGCTCCATAATGGCAACAACCTGTTATATATCGCCAAACAAAATGAATTGCTGGGCATTATAGTCTTGATGGATACGCTTCGAAAAGAAGCAAAAGCGACGCTTGCCAGACTTAAAAATCTGGGGATTAAGAAGTTTGTTATGGTGACAGGGGATCATCATATAAAGGCAAATGCCCTGGCTGGGGAGCTGAATATAGATGATGTGATTTCTGAGGTCATGCCGGAAGACAAGGCAAGCATAGTTGAAGGCTTGCAGAAAAAATGCGGCAAGATAGGCTTTATTGGTGACGGGGTTAACGACTCTCCCGCGCTGGCGGTTGCCGATGTCGGCATTAGCATGCACAAGGGCTCTGAGCTTGCTCAGGAAACTGCCGATATTTCTCTGATGGAAGACTCCTTGGAAGCCGTGGCCAATGCGGTTGAAATATCCAAACAGTCCATGAAACAGGTTAATAATAACTTCAGGTTTGCGGTGGGCGCAAATTCCGCCATATTGTTGGCAGCGTCGGCAAACCTATTGTCACCCATTGCCACATCTGTGCTTCACAACGGCACCACCATTGCGTTATTGGTGAATGCCTTGCGCATGCGAGAGTTTAAGAACAAAGCTATAACTCGATCAAGAAAGTTAGTGAATTAACTAGGTTTTTATCGATGTGGTGAGTGAGGTTAAAGCCATATTTCTACAATTTAATGCTTAGCGGTATGGATATGGCACTAAGGAATCAAAGAGGGTAACACTATGATAAAATTAGCTAAATATGTAAAAGGTGCAAACATGCAAACCCTGGCCATAGGGGTTGGTGTTGCGGTGCTTGCGCCTGTGGTTGTTTCATTGGCAAGTGGCACCTTAAGGCCCCTGGCCAGATCTGCGGTTAAAACCGGTTTGCAACTGGGTAATAAGGTGAAAGAAGCGACGGCAGAAGCAAGAGAGTCATTCGACGATATGGTGGCCGAAGTGCAGGACGAAATAGCCAGTGAGAGCTATGGTGAAGAGGTGGAGCTTTCATCAGATGATAATGTGGTCGATACTCAAACATAGGGAAGGAGCACTAAGGTGGAAAGGGTAAAAGCCTATATTGTTCATCAAAGCCGGGGCCGGGTACGCTTTCGGGTGCCTGAGCGTCGGCACCAGGCGGAGTATTTTGCCAGGTGTTGTGGCATCGCAGAAGGATGGCCCGATGTTTGGCAGGTAGATGCCAACCCCTCGACGGCCAGCCTGTTAATTCAATATCAGGGAGATGAGTCTGCCATAATAGAGCGAAGCCATGAACTGGGCTTTGAGCTGGGCTCCAAAGTGCCTGAGCCTGTCGATAGGGCCAAAGTGCCTGTTTGGCAGTTAATCGCCGATGGCTTGGAAATCTTTAATAAGAACCTGCAAAAGACCACAGATCAAAGGTTGGATCTTGCTTCTTTGCTGTTTGTCGGCTTGCTGACCCATGGCCTGGTGCAGTTTGTCCGGCGTCCTTCACCCGTTATGGGCTGGGAAACGGCTTGGTGGTTTGCATTAAATGTTTACATGATGGTGCACAATCAGGCGAAGGATAAACCCAATACCGAAAGAGTCATTAACCAATAGTCGCAAGGACTTAGCTGATTTCAGTTTAAATGTGTGTTATTGCATTTTCGCCAAGGCAAGTAACAAGCTAATGAACTAATAAAAGGGAAAAGCCGAAACCGCTTTTCCCTTTTGCTTATTCACGGCCAGGAGAGCTGTACTTTTTCCACAGTATTACTTCAACCTTTAAGTTCAGAATTAGTTAAGCAAAGAGAAAGAAAAATTTTGTTGAAGATCTAAATGAGAATGATTATCATTAGATTGGTTTTGTTGCTTAGGTAGATTAATGCTAATGAAAACTATAGGTTTAATTTTTCTTGTGCTTGTGTCATTCGATTCATTTGCAAAAGAACACCGGGTTAACTTGCTAACCTCAGATGCCAAGGGGCAGACCATGAACAAGGAAGGTGTTGACGGCTTTTTATCTCAAGTGGCTGAATAAAAGGGACATGTAAGGAAAATAAAATGCAGTGGCAATCAATGTTAAGAACCGGCAATAGCTATTTTGATGAAAAGCAATGGCTGCAAGCCGAGTATTATTATCGAGAAGCATATGGCGTTCTGGAACGGCAATGGAATGACGCTCCTTTGGAAACCGAATTATTAATGGCCTGGATATGTGCCTGCCATAATTTGTCCACCCTGTTTGAAGTCCAGGGAGAGCTGGAGGTGTCTTTGCAATACCTTAAAATACCTCACCTGAAACTCAAGGAACTGGCCGCTTGCGATACAAGCTCGGAGGATTTAAAGCTTATCGCGTTTAAGGCGTTAAAGTTTACCTTAACGCCACTGTTATCTTTTGCCAAAAAATATCCCATATGTGCTAACTGCCAAAAAGATCTGCTAACACTGCAACAACAATTGGCAGCGGATGCAATGACATTACATTAATCAAATAAGGACCAGTTTATGAAATTTCTATCTCTATTTTTAGCATGTGTCGCAAGTATTTTGAGCTTTAGTGCTTTTGCCCACAGTGGTCATGATCATTCGCATCCGCTCGCAAGTTTGGTTCATTTTATCTGGTTGTTGCCTTTGTTTATTCTTGTGGCATTCGGTGTACGTTTTCTAATAAAAGAGCTGTTGGTCAACAATAACGATTAGGTGGAGGAAAATATGCTGCTGTATGAAATAATTGAACGACTTGACTCAAACCTGCACTTTGAAAGGGTGTCGGCTCATTGTGATATTCCTTGCAAAATCTATGATCCCATCTCGGCACAGCTTGCGGTATTGACCATGATCCGCATGGTGGAATTGCTGGAGGACTTGGAGCAGAAAGCGCCATTGTCACTGTCTCAACAAGCCCAGTTTCAGCGCCTGGTTGCGGAAAAAGAATCGCATGGTAAAAAAGTCAAAGAAGAGATCCGGGTGATTTGGGGGGATTATTTTAAATCACCGCAAATTGAGGCCTATCCTGAAATTCATGAGCTGACTCACTCAATTATGCTGGCAACGTCTTTTGCCAAGCAGCATATTGATATGGATGCGAGTATGGACTTGCTGGCGAAGGTGAACAGATTTGCAGAAATCTTCTGGCAAAGCAAGGGAGTGGAAACCCATGTGGCAACCTGCCCTTATCCTCCGAGCAAGGCCTTGGTATATCCCAAGCTGGGTTAGTGTTATGCTGGGTTTTAAGATATGGAAGGTGACGGGCCATAGCATGGCCCCTAAAATACCGGAAAACAGCTATATTCTGGCCAACCGCTGGCTTAGACACCTGCCCGTCAAGAAAGGGCAGATGCTGGTTATGGAGCATAAGGTTTATGGTTTGATCGTTAAAACCGTGGCTATTGTCGACAGAAACGGCTTTATCTGGAGCAAGGGCGAAAACACCGACAGCATTTCTGTTGAGCAGTTAGGACCAAGCAGCAAAGAGCAGGTGCTTGGCAGGGTAATTGGCATATTTAAGCCAAATTAGCGCTCAACTTTGGAGGTGCAGACACGTCGTATGCCTTTATTATTAGAAAGCTTTCACCTTTGGCACAAGTAACCGTTGATAGAAAACTAATATCTCCCCTGTCTGTATGTGGACAATGGGTTAGGGGAGGAAACAGTCTCTAGGGCTATTACTTAACTCAATACTTATTATTAAGCAGCCATTGTATGCTGTTTACCTGCTTTTGATAATTTTTCCAACGTCCCGTACTCGATTGGTAAATTGGCTGTCTCACTTGCCAAATACTGGCGGTTTTAACCGGGTTGGTCAATTTGTGGAACTTCAGGCAGGCATCATTCCACTCCAGGTCTAAAAAGTCTAACAGGCTTGATATCGACTGCTTGGGGGCTTGAACTAAGTCTTCATAATTAACTTCGTAAATAGTTTCTGGAAACAGACTTTTCCAATGCGCCATCAGTCTTCGATGTTGACTGTAATAATGGGCAACATCGTCAAGGTCTGTGGCATAATTCATCTCTCGCGCTAACTGCAAAAAATAAACGGAAAGGCAGTTGTCTACAGGATTCCTTGAGGTGTAAATGATTTTTGCCTTGGGAAACAGTGTCTTTACTAGTCCCAAATAAAGAAAATTATCCGGCCTTTTATCCGTTATTTTAATAGCATCCGGAAACAGTTTTTTAACTTGGGATAAATAAGTACCTGAAAACTTTTCGAGTTCACCTTTCGTTATTTCAGACATGGAATTAGGGTAGCTGTTTAAGTTTTCTGCCACCAGAGAAGGAATGATATCTAGCTCTCCGCCCGGGGTTATGGCTGGGTGCGCAGCAAGAATTTGTTCTGTCAATGTTGACCCAGAGCGAAACATGCCACAGATAAAAATGGGGGACTCGTCTGTTTGTACAGGTGCATTTTCAAACCAGTCTTTGCCAAAAAGCTTGATGTTATCAGACGTATTTTGTTCTTGTCCGATCCGGTTATATTGAGGAGCATGCGCTGCACTTAATTGGTTTGCTTTTTGATAGTAATCAAATGCCGTGTCATATTCTTTACTATCATTGTGGATTTTTCCGAGCGCAAAATTAAGGTCAATTTTGCTTTCCGTGTCCAGAAACTTGTTGCTTAAATTGGCTTTAATGCTTCTAGCTAAATCAGAGTTTGAGTTTGTAAATGTTTTGTTTTCCGCCAATCGGGCCTGTACCTTAGGATCATTAGGAATGATTGCCAATATTTCTTGATAGTATCTACAGGCTAGGTCTTTGTCGCCCCTTTCTTCGTAAATACTTGCCAGGTTATAAATGGCAGGAACAAATTCAGGTTTGATATTGATAGCTGTTTCCAAAGCCTCAATGGCTTTATTTACCAAATGTAAATTGTCAGAATAAATCACCGCCATATTGACATATATTTCTTCGGGCTGAGCAATATTGTGTTTAAGGGCATTTTTGTACTGGGCTATAGCTTCTTCGTATTGGCCTGCCGACTTTAAAAAGTAGGCATAGTTAAAGAAGGTATTTGCCGTGCCACTATTATTTTGCAAAAAAGACAAGTAGCAGTTGCATGCCTGGTCAAACTTTTTCAGTTGAGCATAGGTATTGGCCAACAGATCACAGTAATGGACCTTATTTGGGACTTGAATGCATAGCCTTTTCAGGATATCGGAAGCATCTTCAATTCTTGCCGTCTGCAAATACAGTTGCGCTAGAGGGAATAAAATATCTTCATTATCTGGGCTAACCGTCAGTAGGTTTTGATAAGTGCTTTCTGCTTCTTCTATTTTATTCTGCTGGTGTAGGATTTTGGCTTTGTTTAGCTGCTGAATTATTTGTGCTTGTGGTATCGACACACTGCTATCCTGTAAACTAACAAACTCTATGAGCAAAATGCTTTGATAGGCTGTTTGTTAGTTCTTTATTTTTTCAAAATTTTATCGGGTTTCTACAGGTGGGCTATTCACCCTGGTGAGCTTTCATAAACTCCAATGCCTTGCTGACGGCAACCTTGACATTGTTTTCCATTTCAAACCTTTCAGAAGCAGGCAGGTAAAATGCCATATCCACTTCATGACGAATATAACGTGGGGGTAGCTGGTTCAGGACAACACAGACCAGATCAGCGATAAAGTCATCGTCGTATTTTTCATCTATTTTTAATGTTGTGAAATGATCTATCACCATCTTTTCGTAATAATTATGAATGTCGTCGGAAATATTCATCAAGCTTCTCTCAAATCATTAAACATACATTCAAAGCCTAACCCGAGATAAAAAAAAAAGCTAACATTTAACTCGAATTTAAGTGTATAACTTGATTGATAATAATTATAAAAAAGATATGACTATGAACAAACAGATCGAACCTTGCTATTACGGTGACTATTTAAAACTAACCCAGTTTTTGGATGCGCAAAAACCTGTCAGTGGCAAATATGGCGAAGAAGCGCATGATGAAACGCTTTTTATCATAGTGCACCAGGCCTATGAGCTCTGGTTTAAGCAGATTTTACATGAGCTGGCCTCTGTGCTCGCTGTGTTCAAGTCGGATGAAGTAAAAGATCAACAGCTAACTACTGTGGTCCACAGGTTAAAGCGCGTGGTTAAGATACAGGCCCTGCTTAACCAGCAAATCGACATCATAGAAACCATGACACCCCAGGACTTCTTGGATTTTAGAAACTACCTGGTGCCGGCATCAGGTTTTCAGAGCATACAATTTAAGGTCCTGGAAATCAGTCTGGGACTCAAATCAGAGTACCGTATCGATTTTGACAAGCAGTCTTTTTACAACCGTTTAACCAACGAACACAGAGAGTTTCTGCAGGCTTTAGAGCTAGAGCCAAGCCTGTTTGATGTGGTTCAGGCCTGGCTAGAACGCATGCCGTTTCTGGAGTTTGGTGACTTTAACTTCTGGCAGCAATACAAGCAGGCGACCGATGAAATGCTGGATCAGGAACAAAGAATTATTGAGTCTAATCAGCTCCAATCAGCCGAGGAAAAAGCACAACAGCTAAAAGAGCACCAAAATACCCGTGCGAACTTTGACGCCTTACTGGACAAGGATAAATTCGAAAAGGTAAGGGAAGCGGGGCGGTTCAGGCTGTCTCAGCGTGCTACCTTATCGGCACTCTTTATTAGCATGTATCGGGAAGAGCCGATATTTAACCTGCCGTTTCAGTTTATTACCTGTCTGACCGAGATAGATGAGATGCTCACCCTATGGCGGTACAAACATATGATGATGGTACAGCGCATGCTGGGCAGTAAAATTGGCACTGGGGGCTCTTCCGGCCATGACTATTTACGTAGAACCACCCAAAGCAACCGAATTTTTACCGACTTTTTCAATCTGTCGACTTTTTTGTTGCCTAAGAATGCCATGCCTGTGTTGCCGGACAGTGTAAAAAGCGCATTGGATTATCATTTTACTCAATGCAAATAATAGGGGCTTAGAATAGGCAAGGGGGGCATGGTCAATTCATTTGCCCTTACCTGCTAGTGTCTTTTCTCCGCCATTGCTATCTGCCGTTCAATCTTGACTATCGCTTGGCGGCAGCGTCCCAGCCTTTGGTGCAGGGCGAGTATTTCCTGGGAGAGTTGTTGTGACTTAGTTGATGAAGCAACGGCTCTTTGTTGTTCTCTGATCGCTATCATTTCGAGCAGGCGTCGTTCAAACTCATGAGTCTCGGATAGTTTTTGATACAGATCTTGCGTGGGTTGGAGCACGGTAGAAACTGCTTTCTTATACTTCTTTGCTTTAATGGACTTGATTGCCTGTGAACGAAAAGCCGCTTCTTCATGCATACTCTTATTGGCATTTAGCCCATTGAGCAGTGCCGATATCTGTTGTTCGATTTTAACAAGCAGGTTTTGAGCAAACTCATTTCTGTTACTCGCGATGAGTTTTTCAAGCTCGCGAGTACGTTTTTCCGTTTCATTGACATAAGGTAAAAACTTATCGCTGTGTGTAGAAAACAATAATTCGGAAAACAGGGCTTGCTCTTTGAGTAAATAATGGGCCTTGTTTTTTTCATTCTCACCATCGAGTTCTCTGGCTTGTTTAGACAGCCTAGATAGAATGGCTCTGATTTTTTGTATGGCGGGAGAAGTCATGGTATTTATATTTAGAACCAGGCACTGTAGGCCAAGTTTATGGACATCAGTATGACAACACAAATAAAAATTGGCCGTATAAACTTATCACCGTATTTGATTGCCGAGTGAGCGCCCACCCAGGCGCCCAGCATAATAAAGGTTCCCATCAATATGCCAAGTAGTGCGTTGACATAGCCAAGATAAATAAAGGTCGCCAGGCTACAGATATTACTAACAAAGTTTGTTGAACGGGCCAGGCCACAGCTTAGCAAGATATTGATTTTGTAGAGTGCTGAGGAGCTTGTCATCCAGAAGGCTCCGGTTCCCGGGCCGGCTACTCCGTCATAGGCGCCAAGGATTAGCCCTTGGCTCACCTGTTTGGTTACCAGCTTGCTGTCTTTGGCCGTCAAACTGACTCCTTTATTTTGAGTTGCCTTGTTAAATAGAGAATAGACGGCTGTTAGCACTATCACTATTGGCAAAACCTTTTCCAGAAAGTCTGTACTCAAATAAGCAACCAGCATGGTGCCGGCAATTGCACCAACTGCGGTGGCTATTAATGAGTAGCGCCAAAAGTAGGGATCGAAGAGTTTGCGCTTGTAAAACGTCAGTGAGGCGGTAAAAGAACCGAAGGATGCAGCCAATTTATTGGTTCCCAGGGCGACATGGGGGGGGAGTCCTGCCGTCAGTAAGGTGGGTATGGTTAGCATACCGCCACCGCCAACGATGGCATCGATAAATCCGGCAATAAATCCAACACTACATAATACAAACCACAATGATATGTCTAAAACGGGGTCCATCTAATCGCCTTTTAAAGAGAAAGCGGAAGTCTAGCACAAAGCCTTGATTTCTACAGTATGAGTTTCAGTTGATTATTCACTTATTCATATTAATTATTTATTTGCGCCTTTGGAAAAACTGTCAGTTAATCTTTACGTATACATAGATATCAGCGTGTCCTTATGTGATTTTTCTCAATTTTGCTGTTTTCTTATCCTGTTTTTTTAATTGTAAACGGCCTGAAAAGCCGGTTTTTGAAAGCTTTTTGCTTTAACATTTTGTTAAATAAGATATTTATTTGTCACTGAAAGATTTTGACTGAGCTTACAAAAACTTTACATTAAATTTTTATGCATTGGAAATTCATATCTATGCTGCAGGGTTTTGGTGTTATCTTTATGTTTTATAAGAGGTTGTTTGCTGTTTTTGTACTAAGGCTAGATGTAAGCACATATTGCTAAATGTTAAATTTATTAATATTTGGTTATAAATGGTATTGACCGCCCAAACCGATTGCGTTTACTATCCTATGCGACAGATCAGGTCTCAGACCCAAATTAAAAACAAAAAAGACAATATAGTCTTGAATTTAAAACACTAGAATCACGAAAGTGATCCAGGGAGTAAATATGTATAGCAATAGCAAAATCGCTAAGGCTGTTCGTCTTGCCATGGTTTTTGGCGCGAGCACGGCCGCAGCAATTTCAGCACCTACATTTGCCGCAGAAGAAGCTGCTGAAGATGTAGAGCGCATCGAAGTCACAGGTTCACGCATCAAGCGTGCCGACCTAGAAAGTGCATCTCCAGTAAGTGTTATCACTACTGAAGACATGAAAATCCAAGGTATCTCCAACGTTGCTGATGCATTACAAAACTTGACTGCACAATCAGGTGGTTTGACTGCGGCAGTGAACAATGGTGGTAGCGGTGGTTCAACGGTTAACCTTCGTGGCATGGGCTCACAGCGTACGCTTGTACTTATCAATGGTCGCCGTCAAGTAGCTTCAGGTACTGGTGCGGCAGCAACAGTGGATTTGAACACTATTCCTATGTCAGCGGTTAAGCGTATCGAAGTATTGAAAGACGGTGCTTCTGCGGTATACGGTTCTGACGCCCTTGCCGGTGTTGTTAACATCATTATGCGTGACGACTTCGAGGGTATCGAATTTGACGCATCATATGGTGAGTCTTCAGAAGGCGACGGTCACGAAACTTCCCTAAGCACTACTTTCGGTATTGTTGGGGAAAAAGGTAATGTGGTAGTTAACTTGGGTTACTACGACCGTGGCGATGTTCGCCAGGCGGACCGTGGCTATTCTGAATGTCCTATCTGGGAAGGCGTTAACGACGATGGTAACCCTTACCTGTTCTGTGGTGGTTCTTCTTTCTCTCTTGGTATGGAAGCATTCACTACTGAAGGCCGTATCCAGTTTGAGCCGGGCGGAAACGGTACTACTTCTCCAGAAGGCTATCACCCTTGGGTTAACAGCGGCGACAACAATGACCGCTACAACTACTCGGCAATGTCTTACTTGTCAACGCCTGCAACTCGTTACAATGCCTCTGTTATCGGTAACTACGAGATAACGGAAGACTTGACTTTCTTCGCTGAAGCCTACTACACCAACCGTCACTCTATCCAGCAAATGGCTCCTCAGCCAATTTACTATGCCTATGGTGCAAACGGTCGTAACTGGACAATGGATCAAAACCCTGAAGTTTATCCATTTATGGCGCTTTACCCAAGCCTAGCGACGCCGGGTGAAACTACGACTATGTACCCACTTCGTCGTATGTTTGAAGTAGGTCCTCGTATCTTCGAACAAGAAGTTAATACATTCAACATGACTACCGGTTTCGACGGTATGATCGGTGATTACTCTTGGAACGTTTTCTACACCTATGGTCGTAACAGCGCGATCGACCGTTCTAAGAACTACATCAACATGGAAAACGCTATCAAATCAGTTAACGAAAACTGTGAAGGCGTAACTGTTACTGGTACTTGGGATAACTACACGGTTGAAGGTAATGACCCGTCAGCTCCTTGTATCAACTACATGGGTCTAGGTTCGGTGAGCGAATCTGATGCTGAGTACCTACGTTACACTGACCAAGGCACTTCAGGTACTGAAATGCACCACATGGGTGCCACTATCTCTGGTGACGCATTCGAACTGCCAGCAGGTATCGTTGGTTTCGCGGTAGGTATCGAGCACCGTGAAGAGTCTGCTTTCAACCAGCCTGATGCCTTCTCTTCTTCTGGCATAGGTTCAGGTAATGCGGTACAGCCAACTGCCGGTGGCTATAAGGTTGATGAGCTATACTTCGAATTTATCGTACCTCTATTAGCTGATTTGCCATTTGCTCAACAAGTTGATTTAGAAGCGGCTATGCGTTTCTTCGACTATGACACCTTCGGATCGGATGACACTTACAAGTTAGGTTTAACATGGCGTGTCAACGACATGGTTATGGTTCGCTCTGTGTCTTCAACGGCATTCCGTGCACCTAACGTGCGTGAACTATTCGGTGGTCAGTCTGACAGCTACACTAACTACACGGACCCTTGTAATGGCGTAGGTGGTGCAGGTCAAGATCCACAATATGCGACTGCTTGTGCGAACGACGTAGCAAACGGCTATATCCCGGGTGACGGTTCTTGGAGCCAAGGTAACGGTCAGTTACGTGCCGTTGTTGGTGGTAACCCTGACCTAGGTCCGGAAACTGCTGATACCTTTACTGTCGGTCTGGTTGTTGAGCCTATGGAAGGTTTAAGCTTTACTATCGATTACTATGATATCGAAGTTGAAAACGTAATCAGTACCCTTTCTGTTGGTGACCGTCTAGACAAGTGTTACGGTGCAGGCGCTACCGGTGGTGTTGGCGGTTCTGACGTATTCTGTAACAGCGTTGACCGTAATGCGGTAGGTGATTTTGACGGTATCGGTGCCTTCCGTGATAACCTTTCAATCTGGAAACTTACAGGTACTGACTTCAACGTTCAATACGGTTTCGAAGCCGCTGGCCTAGAATGGCGCTTGGATTGGGAAGCTTCATACATTGAGACGTGGGAAGAAACGCCGTTTGTTGGTGAAGACCCAATTGAAAACGTAGGTGTTGCATCAAGTAGCTCAGGCTCTATCCCAGAGTGGAAGCATAACTTTGGCGCACAGGTACGTGGTGACGATTGGACAATCGCCTATAACGTACTATGGATCGATGAGCTAACGACTCAGTCTGTCGCCTTATACGGTGAAGATCCAGCGAACGTATTTGCAGCAACAGCTGACTCATTTGCTAGCCACACCTTAAGTGGTACATATCACCTGAACGATAACGTGGTTATCCGTGCTGGTATCGATAACATCACTGATGAAGAGCCTCCGTACTACACGGATTACGACGATTCAAACACAGATACTACCTTGTATCAGTACATAGGTCGTAACTTCTTCTTAGGTACTACTGTTAAGTTCTAATCTATATTTAGATACTTGATAAAAAGCGATACCCAAGGGTATCGCTTTTTTTATGCCTGAATTTCAGTATTAGATTAAGAATAAGATCAGGTTTTATTTTTGAGAAAGAGCCGTATATAGCAGGTACAGTGGATAATTGCGAACTAGGAGTCTTGGTGGCTATTTTAGGGAGGCTAGTTAGTTAAATACTCTAACAAAGCTCGGAAACAGCTTATAAACTTACTGGAATTGATAAAGGCACTAATAAGCTATTAGTGCCTCTTTATTTTCGGTAGATAGGTGATTTTTAATTACTTGAGGCCGTTTGACCACGTGTCATTCTTTTCATTACCTGTTTGGCTGCTTCTCGTTCGGCTTCCATTTGAGCTGGGGTACGGCAAATCTTGGTGCCGATATGTGAGCCTGTTGTTTTTTCATATCGACATATTTTTCCAGTCTCATCAGCAGCAGCATTTTTACTTGCATACTTGGGTTGTCCGGCACACGCAGATAGCAAAACAATTGAACCAGCAAACAATAATGTTGTTTTTAAATTCATACTTTTTCCTTTTTTATTTTATAGTAATTAATCCTACAAAATTGATTCTATTGCCTTGGTTCAAGAAATTCCACTTTCTGCTTGTGTTTTTTGTATTTTATTTAACTTTTTATTAACAATGTTAAGCGGGAATTATGTCGCCAGGTACGGTGATCCTTTCCTGCGGGCTATGAAAGGGCAGGGTTCCATGCCAGAAATAGGAGGGAAATCTGACCATCATGCCCTCTGTCGGCTCTACTATGATATCTGGCTCCAAATGTTGCATCATTTTAAAGCCCGGTTGACCAAACTTGACCCAACCCTGTTTATCTTTATTGTCTTTTACAATATCTGGAATTTGTGCATAGTAGGGGCCACTATACCAGCCGGCTGGGTGGTGATGGTTCTTATGAAATCCCGTATTATGTAAAATCACTGACCAGGAATCTGTTTCGGTAAAGTCTCCGGTATTTTTTGACAGTACCGGATGATTGGCGTCTTTAGGCAAGTTAGCAAGAAATGGCAGTGTTTGATCCCTAAAGCTCTGCCTCAATTGCTGAATGATAGGGACATGGTAATCAAATAGTTTTTCCGATGTTTGACTGCCAGTAACCAGTGACTGATCAAGCGGGTTTGTTTTAGCGTGGTGGTACTCGCGCAGGGTTTCTACCAGGCTGATATTGAATTCTTTAAGTGAAGAAAACCCTTTAGGTGTATCTATTGTGGTTATCAGCACATGATCATAATTGCAATAATAGTCATATTCACTACTGCCCAATAGCTTCAATGCCGTTGTCTTATAGGCCCACCAGCCTTGTTGTTCAGGGTTGATAGTTAATAAATGATTAAAAATTGCCAATGCTTTTTCCGGCTCATTAAGGCTGATGTAACTTTTCCCTAGCTCTTCCTTTGCCAATAAGTTACTGGCGTGCAATTTGTCGGCTTCCAACAGGTACTGGTGTGATTGTTCAAAGTCTTCTAATTCCCTAAGCACTACACCAAGCTCAATTAAGGTTGTCGGGTGCGCTTTATCAAGCTTAAGGGCATTCTCCAGCGTTTCTTTTGAAGCAAGCAAATCTCCGGCCTGATTTTGCTTATGTGCCATGTCCAACATAAGCTGCTCGGCATTTGGATATTGCTGAATGCTCTTCTTATAGGATGACAAAAATTCAGGGTCTTTATCTTCATACAGCATCTGGTTCAGCCAGTGGTGGGCATCTGAGTCCAAAGGTGAAAGTTCAATGGCCTTGTTATAGAGCGCCTTACTCTTTTCATATTCACCTATTAAGGTATAGCAGCTGGCGAGGTTTTTAATTATCTCTGCTTGTTGAGGCGCAATTGATAAGGCCCGTTGCAGCACCTGAATGGCATCAGACCAATTGCATTGTTTTTTCAATACTATGCCCTTGTTGTTCAAGGCCGCAATATTGTTAGGGGCAGTGGCTAGTATTTGGTTAAAAAACTTAAGTGCTTCGGCAAACATTTCCTGATTTAAGTAAGACTGGCCCAATGCCAAGCGAATATTGTTGTCATTTGGGGCTAATTGGTTTGCTTTTTGAAGGTAAGGCTGTGCTTCCCTATAGCTTTTACTTCGATTAAGTAGCACTCCTAAGTTATACAAGGCGGAAAGATTATTCGATTCAAACTTGATGATTTTCTTGTATGTCGTAATCGCCCTGGTTAACTCATTCTTTTGTGTTTGCAACCTGGCGAGATTGGTTAAAGCAGGAATATGCTTGGGAGATAGATTCAAGGCCTTATTTAGTGAAGCTTCACATTCACCTATTTGACCCAAGGCCTGGTTTGTTATTGATCTCAGGTGCCACAATTGTGCATTGTTTGGGGTTGCAGTAATGAGTGAATTTATTATGTCTTGTGCTTGTTGGAACCTTTTCTGATTGATGAGTTGAATAGCTGTATTTATCTGTTGATTCACAGGGCTTGCTAAAGACATTGTGGCACCTCTTTTTAAAATTATTCTATGGCCTTAAATATGGAGAACGGTCGCTTTATGAGCAGGCGGTTTATTTTTTGAAACATTTTGCAATATTATACATATTTGCATTCTGAATTGAATTTAAATTGGCTAAATTTACGCCGCTACCCTGAATAAGTCGCAATCAATTTAGAAGTTGCTGTCTCCTGCTTGGTGGCATGTAAAACAACAATGAATTATGTATTTAACACTTTGATAACAAACATGAAAATATTTTTTATCTAACCATTGAGGCATCTAAGACTGCCAATGAAAATCATTACTGATTAGAGTTAAGACTCGATTTTGTCTTGGATTAATTGGTTGACTTGCTACGAAAGAATTAGTAAAACATGTGTCAGCAAATTTTCAGTCCATGTAATAAAAGGGAACCAAGTCTTAGAATATTAAGTCCAAAATCTCGGTAGAGTGTTTTTTATACTAAACTCTAGAAACCTTCGGGTTTTGAGTGACAAAATAGTTTGATTTGTTAATAAAATGATAAATCAGCTGTCCTTTTTTATGTACTTAGTTGACAGTAGCGCTGTCGTCTGGGAGTATTGCGTAGTTTTATTCTAGAGAAACTAAAACTTAAAATGGCAGATTATTAAATTTGCGTTAACAATAAAATTTGTTATCAAAATTCAATAGCAATTGGTTGGGAACTATGTCCAAATTAAGCAAAAAAAGTCTTATCGCATCAACGGTAGTTGGCGCATTAGCACTGACAGCTAGCAATTTTGCTACTGCAGATGTGTTACAAGATCTACAAAAAGCGGAAGCTCAAATCTTTAAAGCTTCTGTTAAGTCTCAAAACAAAATCAACAATATTTATGAGCAAACTCAGGAGCTGTTAGCTGAGTACCGTAATACCGTTGATGAAGCTGACGTATTGCGCGGCTACAACGATCACGTACAACGCATGGTTGATGACCAGAAAGCTAATATTGCTTCATTGCAATCACAAATTGACGGTATCGATAAAACCAAGCAGGGTGTTGTACCGCTAATGTACAAGATGATAGATACATTAGAAAAGTTTGTTGAATTAGACGTTCCTATGAACATTGAAAACCGTAAGGAGCGTATTGCCGGCCTTCGCACTGTCATGAACGATTCTAACGTTTCTGTTTCTGAACAGTTTCGCCTGGTACTGGAAGCCTATGAAATTGAAGCCGGTTATGGTTCAATTTTCGACGCTTACCAAGCAGAGTTGGATTTAGGCGACCGTACTATTACTGCTGATTTTGTTCATATGGGCCGTGTTGCGTTAATTGCCCAGTCGCTAGACATGAAAAATGCCTGGGTCTGGAATAACGAGTCTCGCTCTTGGGACGCACTAGGTGATGAATATCTTAAGGGTGTTACAGATGCTATCCGTATGGCGCGTAAGCAGCTATCGCCGGATCTAACCAAATTACCAGTATTTGCAGCAGGAGCAAAATAATGAAGAAAGTTATTAATTTTGTATTACTTGCGGCATCAATGACTGCAGGTTTTTCAGCGACATCAAACGCCAATGAACTAGATGACTTGTTAAAGCAGGTTAAGGCGGATCGTATTTCTGAAGCCAAGCTTGACAAAAAGCGTGAAGCAGAGTTCTTGGCTGCTCGTGCCGACAAGCAAGCTTTATTAAACAAGGCAAAAGCTGAGCTTAAGGCGCAGCAAGACCGTAACACTCGCTTAACAAAAGAATATGCCGCTAACGAAATTACCTTAGCGCAAAAAGAAGTTGAGCTAGACAATGCCCAGGGTACACTTGGTGAAATGTTTGGTGTTAGCCGTGGCGCAGCAGCAAATGCCTATGGTCAGATTTCAACATCAATCGTAAGTGCTGAATTCCCGGGTCGCGGTGAGGTACTTAATCAAATAGCCAATGCTAAAGCTATCCCTGAGTTAGAGCAACTTGAAGAGTTATGGTTTGCCTTGCAAACTGAAATGACTCAGTCAGGTAAAATCTCTCAGTTCACTACAGAAGTTACAAGCCTAGATGGTACAAGCTCTACTGAAACTGTTACTCGTGTCGGTACATTTAACCTGGTTAGTGCTGACGGTTACCTTAACTATAACGATGAAGTTGCTCAGGTTCAGCCGCTAGCTAAGCAACCTGTAGGTTACATCTCTACTACGGCTTCTGATTTCTTCAATACTTCTTCTGGTTATGCACCTCTATATATTGACCCTTCTCGTGGTGCTATCCTTGCCTTGGAAACTCGTAAGAAAACACTTGAAGAGTTTTATCACCAAGGTGGCACAGTTGGTTACGCCATCACTGTATTGTTGATCTTGGGTCTATTGATTGCACTTGAGCGTGTTATCGTACTAGGTGCGGTTAGCTCTAAGATGAAAGCACAGCAGAAGAACCTTGGTCAACCAAATGAAAACAACCCGCTTGGCCGCTTGTTAATGGTTTATAACGAGAATAAAGGTGCCGATGCTGAAACATTAGAATTAAAACTTGACGAAGCCATCTTGCGTGAAACACCAAAAGTTGACCGTGGTATCAGCCTGATCAAAATGTTCGCTGCCATTGCCCCGCTTATGGGTCTGTTAGGTACGGTTATCGGTATGATCTTGACCTTCCAAACAATCACCTTGTATGGTACTGGTGACCCGAAACTTATGGCGGGTAACATCTCACTAGCGCTTGTTACTACTGCATTAGGTCTAATCGCTGCATTACCTCTTATTTTAGTACACAGCATAGTTGCTGGTCGTAGTAAAGCTGTACTTCATAAATTGGACGAGCAAAGTGCTGGTTTAATTGCTGAAATTGCAGAGAAGGAGTCTAAATAATGTTATTCCTGATAGAGCTTGTTGAATCTGTCAGGAGTTTTATTGCGACTGGCGGTAATGTCTTGTACTTCGTCGCCGTCGCTCTCTTATTGATGTGGATCTTGATGTTTGAAAGGTACTGGTTCCTGGCATCTAACTACCCGAAAATGCGTGATGATATTATCTCGCGTTGGGATGCCAGAGCGGATACAACATCTTGGTATGCACATCGGATCAGAGATACATGGATCTCCGAAGCGACAGAACTGCTTGAGCGAAATATGCTTACCATCAAAACCTTAGTGGCAATGTGCCCATTAATTGGATTGCTAGGAACTGTGACAGGTATGATTTCGGTTTTCGAAACCATGGCACAGCAAGGTACAGGTAATCCGCGTCTGATGGCGTCTGGTATTTCAATGGCAACAATCCCTACTATGGCGGGTATGGTTGCGGCATTATCAGGTGTATTTTTCAGCTCACGCTTAGATGCAAAAGTTAAACTAGCAAAGGCTAAACTGATCGACAGTTTGCCTCATCACTAGAGAGAAATTCGAATGGCACGTAAACGTATTCGTGAAGAAGAAGAAGCAGCAATTGATATGACGCCGATGCTGGATATCGTATTCATCATGCTGATATTCTTCATTGTAACTACTTCTTTCGTAAAAGAAGCTGGTATTGAAGTTAATAAACCAAAAGCCGCTAATCAGACCAAACAAAAATCTGCCAATATCTTTATTGCAGTTAAAGATAATGGTGAAATTTGGTTAGATAAGGGTCGTGTAGATATTGAACGCGTAGGCGCTAGGATTGAAAAGCTTTTAGCTGAGCAACCGACCGATGTTGTTATCATTCAAGCTGACAAGAATGCCAAGCATGGCGTGGTTGTTAAAGTGATGGATGCTATCAAGGAAGCGGGAAGCAATCTTAGAATTTCTATTGCTGCTGCAAAGGAGTAGTCTATGGTTCGCTTTTTAGTATCAATACTACTAGGCGCAGCGGTAACTTTTGCACTATTTGTTTTTATGGCCTTCCTTGTTTCTAGCAGTGACAGAAGCAAGGAAGAAAAACTAGAAAATATAGTGGTAGAAGTTAACACTACGCCACCTAAGTCAGCAGCGGAGCAGCGCCGCCGTGTGCCGCCACCGCCGCCACCGCCGCCCAAAACACCGCCTAAGCCTCAAGCGCCTGAGCCTGAAGCTAACAACGCAAACAGTGGCCTGAGCTTTAATATGCCGGGCGTTCAGTTGGCAGGAGCTAATGCAGGTATATCTGCACCCGGTGCCGGTTTTGGCCGTGACGGTGAAGCAACACCTATCGTTCGTATCGAGCCCAAGTATCCAATACAGGCTGCGCGTGACGGTAAAGAAGGTTGGGTTAGACTATCCTTCACCATTAACGAAATTGGTGGTGTGGAAGATGTTAAGGTTATCGAAGCACAACCTAAACGTATTTTCGATAAAGAAGCCAGACGTGCGCTTCGTAAGTGGAAATACAAGCCAAAAGTTGTTGATGGCAAACCGCAAAAACAATTTGGTTTAACCGTACAGCTTGACTTCAAAATGGATGCTTCTGGAGGAGGTAAATAATGTATAAATTAGTAACTTCTTTGGTATTAATGGCTTCTGTTGTTTTGGCGCAATTGCCAATGGCTGCCGATGCATATGCATCGGGAGCTAAAGAAGAAAAGAAGAAAAAGCGTCAGACACGTTTGGTTGGTCCTACTACAGGTAAAAAGGTAGCTAAGGCTTTTGAAGCATATTCTGCGGATGATCTTGATGGAGCTTTGGTAATTCTCCACGATATCGATACCAGCAAGGAATATGACAAGGCCTATGTTGCTCGTTTTATTGCGGTAATGTATGCTCAAAAAGGTGATGAATTAAAATCAATTGATTACCTTAAGCAGGCTATAGCACCTGATATCCTTAATGAAGGAGATCATGGTGAAGCGCTGAAGTTACTTGCTGATTTGCAAATGCAGACCAAGGCATATAATGAGGCGTTGAAAAACTACAAAGCCTGGATGGACTTTACCGGAAAGTCTGATGGTAATACCTGGGTGAAAATTGCCCAGGCTCATTATGAGCTTAAGCAATTGGATAAAATGATATCACCAGCGGACAAAGCAATTGCTGCCTATGGTGATAAGCATAACCAGAACCCTTATATTATAAAGATACAATCTTATTATGAGCGTAAAAAATATAAGGATGCGGTGAAGGTTCTGGAAACTGTTATCCAGATTTTCCCTGAGAACAAGACCTGGTGGACGCAACTGGGTATGTTCTATCTTCTGATAGAAGATTATGCAAAGGGCTTGGCTACGCTGGATATGGCTTATAAGCAAGGCTTTCTTGAAAAAGAATCAGAGATTAAAACTCTAGCGAACTTATATGCCTCTAACGAGATCCCTTATAAGTCAGCGAAGATTCTTGAAAAGCATATCGACTCGGGTCTGGTTAAGCGTGATGACAAAAACTTGGCAACATTGGCTAACTCTTGGCATGCTGCCCAGCATATTGATAAAGCCGCCAAGTACTATGGCGAAGTCGCTAAAATGACTAACGAAGCCAAGCATTACCGTAAGCAGGGGATGTTGTTAAAGCAAGACGAGCAGTTTAAGGCGGCGATTGTTGCTTTAAATAAGGCGTTGGAGCTTGGTTCAAAAGATAAAGGCCGTATTCAGATGAGTATTGCTGAGTCACACTTTTATCTTGAGCAATATAAGCAAGCATATGCTGCCATTCAAAAAGCAGCAAAAGATCCTAAAACTCGCAAGGCCGCTAAAGGTTGGGTGAGCTTTATTAAGGACACCGCTCTGCGCAAGAATGTTTCAATCTAGTCTGATTGCATAACCTAAAAAACCAGCCTTAAGGCTGGTTTTTTTTATATCTGAAACTTTAAGTATTATTAGGGAGCGAGTTCAAAACTGGAGTATTATACCAATTGAAATAATAAATTGACCAACTTAGAGCTTCATTAGCAAGCTTAGAACAAACAAAATTATTTAAACATAGTCACTCTATATTTCATTAATTTTGTGAAGTTATCAGCTTGCTAATGAGCTCCCAAAGGGCGAGTTTAAAAGGCTTATATGCTTACGTTTTGATTTTGACAAGGGAATAACCATTCTCTGCAATCAATGCCTTGCCTCTAAGCCTTTTAACTCTCGCTAAGTGATCAATTAATTAATTCACTTGGTATTAAGCAGCTAAGTGCAGCTCCTTAATGGTATCTAGTATGCTTTGTTTATCATCAAACCTTTTGATCTGCTGGAACAAGACTTCTGCCTGCGGATATTGCAGCTTTAAATACCTTAACCATTGTTTAACCCGGCTGGAATAGTAAAAGCTTTTACTGCTCTTAAGCTCCAGCTGACTGTATTTCATCAGCAAGGCACACATATCATTCCAGGGCATTGGCCTGTCGTTATGCTTAATGACGTTGGCTAAATTGGGAAGTGCCAAGGCGCCTCGGCCCAGCATTAGGTTGCTTGTTTGACTAACCCTTTGGCAGTTTTCGGCATCTTCTTTGCTCCAAATCTCGCCATTGGCGACGATATTGATGTCGTATTTATCGCAGAACTTGCCAATATATTGCCAATAAGCCGGTGGCTTATAGCCCTGACGCTTGGTTCTCGCGTGTATGGTTAACAAATCCGCATTGGCCGATACAATGGCATCAACGATTTCATCCAGTAAGCCAGTATCATCAAAGCCCAACCGAATTTTGGCTGATACCTCTGTCTCAGCATCAAGGGCCGACTTTACCTCTGAGAGTATCCTGTATATGGTCTCGGGCGTTTTCAGCAAATAGGCGCCGCCCTTGCTCTTGTTTACCGTTTGCGCCGGGCAGCCAAAGTTAAGGTCAATGCCTTTCGAGCCCAGCTCGATGGCTCTAGCGGCGTTTTCTGCCATCCAATTGGGGTGCTGGCCTAATAACTGTATTCTGATGGGGGTATTATTTGATGTCAGGCCTTGATTATGGAGCTCGGGGCAAATTTTATAAAAGACATGTTTTGGGACTAGCCTGTCTACAACTCGAACAAATTCCGTGATGCACATGTCATAGGAGTTTATCGATGTCAGCAGGGAGCGCATCAGCGCATCCAGCACACCTTCCATGGGGGCAAGGATAATTAAATTTTCTTGAGTTTTCATAGAGGTAAGGTTAATCTCATTTGAACTGCATATTTATCTGAACTAACTTGTCAAATTAGCTCGTAAATAAAAATATGGTTAAATATGAAATTTATTAATCGGCTGTTAGGTCTTTGTAGTCAGTCAATAAAACTATAGATGTAAAGTCTAATTGAAAAACAAAAGGAAAACATGATGAATCTAGTAAAAAAATCTTCTATTTCTGCCTTGGTCGGCTTGTGTGCCGTGGTATTTGCCATATCAATGCCTGCCAAAGCCGAAAATAACCCTTTTGCATCACAAGAACTGATGACCATTGCCCATGTTGAGGAAACCAAAAAAGGCAAGTGTGGCGAAGGCAAGATGAAGGCCGAGGGCAAGTGCGGCGAAGGCAAGATGAAGGCCAAGGGCAAGTGCGGCGAAGGAAAATGCGGCGAAGGCAAGATGAAAGCCAAAGGCAAGTGCGGCGAAGGCAAGATGAAGACCAAGGGCAAGTGCGGTGAAGGAAAATGCGGCGAAGGCAAGATGAAAGCCAAAGGCAAGTGCGGCGAAGGCAAGATGAAGGCCAAAGGCAAGTGCGGCGAAGGCAAGATGAAAGCTGAGGGCAAGTGCGGCGAAGGCAAAAACAAAAAGTGTGGCGGCTAGTCCCTACATAGCCAAATAAGAAAACGGGCCCAAGTGCCCGTTTTTTGATCTTGCAGTTTTCAAAAATTGAATCTTACCCGCCATCATGTGCTTATTTGATCCAGATCAAATAAAACTTTCCAAAAATTGCACTTTGGGCTAGAATGCGCGCCTTTCATTTTGTAGTGTAGGAGCCCGAAAATGTCCCATGATGAAAACTTTAAAGACCCAACAACGATTCTTCACTGGCTTGTTGCTGTGGTTGTTTTACTTGGTATGCCGTTGTTGCCAATGTTAATGGGTTGGTACACATTATTAGCTTAATATAGACTTTAGGCGGGTTCATTATGCATATATTGGTGGTTGACGATAAACAGGTCGTTTTGGAGCTTGTTACCGATATTCTCAAAGGATACGGTCATAGCATAGAAACGGCGTCAAATGGCCTGGACGCCTTTGAAAAAGCGCAAAAAAGCCCGTTTGATTTGTTTATTATTGATCACCTGATGCCAGTGATGAATGGAATTCAGCTGGCTAAAAACCTCAAGCAAACGGCAGAAACACAGGATACAGAGATTGTCTTTATGACAACCCAGGATGTCTCGGGGGTCAAGGCGCTACCGGAAGCCAGGCTATTTAAAGGTATTGTCGCCAAGCCCATTGACGAAAAATTACTCATGCAGCTAATCGAAATGTCCTCAAAAGAAAATACTCTGCTGCATTCACTATAAATCACTTTAAAATTGCTTTATCCTTTCACAATAATAATTAATTTCTTGTAGAAAATGATCGAAAAGCAAACCGCCATTATAAAAGAGGCCATTCACACCGTTCCCAACTATCCAATTGAAGGTGTCATGTTCAGAGATGTCACCGGCATATTGGATGATGCCGAAGCCTTTCAGCTAAGCATATCCTTATTATCTGAAAAGTTTAAAGACCAGGGCTTTACCAAGGTCGTAGGCACAGAGGCCAGAGGGTTCTTATTTGGCGCACCTTTAGCACTGGCACTGGGCGTGGGCTTTGTACCTGTGCGTAAGCCTGGCAAACTGCCTAGAGCGACCTATGAAGAGAGTTACCAGCTTGAGTATGGTATTGATAGCCTGGAAATTCACCAGGACGCCCTTACCCAAGATGACAAGGTCTTGATCATAGATGATCTACTGGCAACCGGTGGCACCATTGAAGCAACCACTAAGCTTATTCGCCGACTGGGTGCGACCGCCTCTCAGGCGGCATTTGTCATTTCACTGCCGGATTTAGGTGGCGAAAAACGCCTGGAAGCGCTGGGGCTGCCTGTTTTTTCTTTGCTCGAATATGAAGGTGAGTAGGCCTAAATCATGAGTTATCAGGTATTGGCAAGGAAGTGGCGGCCGAAGAATTTCCAGCAGCTAATGGGGCAAGAGCATGTAGTGACAGTGCTTGTTAACGCGCTGGAACAGCAACGGCTGCACCATGCCTATTTGTTTACCGGCACGCGAGGTGTCGGTAAAACCACCATAGCGAGAATCTTTGCTAAAAGCCTGAATTGTCAACAAGGTGTGACCTCTACCCCCTGTGGGGAATGTGATACCTGTCAGGATATAGATCTGGGCAGGTTTGTTGATCTGCTTGAAATCGATGCCGCGTCCCGCACTAAGGTGGATGATACCAGGGAAATACTGGACAATGTTCAATATGCTCCCACTAGAGGGCGATATAAGGTCTATCTGATCGATGAAGTGCATATGCTTTCCCGTAGCAGCTTTAATGCCTTGCTAAAGACGCTGGAGGAGCCACCGGAGCATGTTAAGTTTATTCTTGCTACCACAGATCCACAAAAGTTGCCGGTAACCGTTTTATCACGCTGTTTGCAGTTTCACTTAAAGGCTTTGACGGTTGGACAAATAGAACAACAATTAAATCAGGTGCTAGAGGCCGAAGCTGTCGGTCATGAGAGTGGTGCATTAACGCTGTTGGCAAAAGCGGCCAGGGGCAGCATGCGTGATGCCTTGAGTTTAACCGATCAAAGCATTGCTCAGGGGCAGGGCCAGATTTGTGTCGCGAATGTTCAGCAAATGCTGGGGGGAGTGGATCAAAATTGGGTCTATAAAATACTTATTGCCCTGATCAAGCAGGACTCGCAAGGCTTGATGACACTTTCCCAGGAGATAGCCTCCTATGCCCCCAGCTACAGCCGTTTAATGGCAGAATTGATTCAGCTGTTACATCATATTGCCATGGCTCAGATAGTTGACCAGCAATTTGATTTATCACCCGAACACAGCAAGCTAGTGACCAAGTTTTGCCAGGCAATGTCAGCGGAAGACGTTCAGCTGTATTACCAAATCGTATTAAACGCGCGTAAAGACTTGCCCTACGCCGCAGACGAGCAGGCGGCCTTTGATATGATGCTGTTAAGGTTGCTGGCATTTAAGCCGATGCAAAATACCGATGTTAAAAACACAGCAACGCAAGCCGAATCAAAAGCTGTCGGCCAAGAGCTAGATGAGACTCTGCTGGCGGATACTCAGATCAATCAAGCAAAGCAAAAACTGGCGCCAGATAATGTCACTGGCGTCGATAGCAAGGGGAAAGAAAAACAGAGTCATAAAGGCGATATTCTCGACCGGGTTACGGAGCATTCAGCCGAGCAAGACCTGGCGGTAGAAATGCTGAATATTGAGCAAATGGCCCAGGAGCAGGGCATGATGACTTTGCCAGCCGGTGACCTTGACTCCCCTGTCGATGTTCCCTTAACTCAGGGTATTGCCGAGTCAAATGAGATTAACGCCAATCAGGGAATTCATGAGGAACCCCTCGCTGCCCCCATGCCGTTAGACGACAAGGAACAAGGCGTTAGCAAAGCACAAGAGCATTTCCCAAACCCATCAGCCGAAGCTGAACCGGTAGGAAATACACCTGTACAGGAACCGTTAATGGCGGAGCAGGAAAGCATAGAGCCTGTGACTCAAGGGACAACCGAACCGGAGCAACATTTAACCCAAGCGGCCGATACCGGCTTAGCGCAATCACAATATCAGTCACAGAGTAGCGAAAACCAGTTTTCATCTCCCGTCGAAGCGGTATTAGCAACGCGGAATATGCTGCGCAGTCGTAAGAAACAACTGGAAGAAACGCCAAAAAAGTCGAATGACGCGGTAACGCGTCAAGACTCAGCCGTTATAAATGATTCTGATAATCCTGCTCCAATTCAGCGGGAAGTTAAGAACGATGCCCCGGCAATAGAAACCGTACCCGAGCAGCCTTATACGCCTGAGGTTATCGACCCAAGCAATACACGTTATGCCAACCAGGTGGATAAATGGTCGAATATGATCGATACCATGGCACTTAACGGTCGGATACGCCAGTTGGCAATCCATGCAACCATTTCTGAAGACTCAAGCGATGATGTCTTGATCCTTAATCTGGATCAATCAACCAAGCATTTAAAAACGGACGTGGCACACAAGCAATTGGAAGAGTTTATCTGCGACTACCTAAACCGACCTGTGACCGTTGAGCTTAATATTGTCGAGCAAACCATTGCAGATCCCTATCAAATACAATCAGATATAAATGACAAACGTTTGGAATATGCGACAGCTTTGCTTAGGGAAGATGAAGTGGTTATAAGGTTTCAGGAACAATATCAGGCAGAACTGGACGAAAAATCTATTATTGCTCGCTAACTCCCTCTTGAATTTTGGTGCATTTAGCACTATGGTTGGCGGCAAAATATCATTGGAGAAGAGTTATGATGAAAGGTGGCATGGGCAACTTGATGAAGCAAGCCCAACAAATGCAGGCTAAAATGCAAAAAGCCCAGGAAGAGTTGGCGAATATGGAAGTGACAGGTGAAGCCGGTGCCGGCATGGTGAAGGTGACCATGACAGGCTCACATAGTGTCCGTCGTGTCGAAATTGACGAGAGCCTGATGGAAGATGACAAAGACATGATCGAAGACCTGGTAGCTGCGGCCTTTAATGATGCGGTACGCCGTGTTGAAGAGCAGAACAAGGAGAAAATGGGCGCCCTGACCGGCGGCATGCAGATGCCTCCGGGCTTTAAAATGCCGTTTTAACTTATAAGCATCTGAAAAAGCCGACTTTTTAGTCGGCTTTTTTGTCTCTTGACTGCACTTAACTACATCAACTACAGGGTGTGGTTTTCTTTATTTATATCCAGTTCCATCGGAGAGGTAAAACACTCTTGAGGCAAAACAAAGTTGGCAAAACAAACATGATAGCCATTGCCCAGCGTTTTACTGACCAGCGACTGGCTAATGTATTGCCCGGGAATATATTGCTGAATCTGCTCTTTAAAGCCTTGCTCGTTAAAGGTCAGCAAGTCAAATGAATTGGGTGCCAGGACTTCTAACAGCCTGGGCGCCAGGGCGACCAGATTCAGGCTGGACTCAAAACTGACATAACTGCTATCAGCCTGTGGCGTGATGTGGATAGTGAGATAGTCTTTACCTTTTATGGCGTTGAGGGAATAGCCAAAAGGTTCAAAAGCATAATCATCTATTTCAAACCCGGGTATCAGGATATCCAGTGCCAGAAACTTTCTTAACTCAATCAGGGAAAGACCTTTGCCGGTCAATCTTGTCAAAGCCTCTGGGCTGATTTGATAGGTTAATAATTCGTAGGTTTTATTCTCGGGATTTGCCTGGTAGTTGTTTTCTTGATGAAACAGGTAACTATGGTGGCTGTCGATATCACCAAACCTGTAGGCACGTCCGGGCAGGTAGCGATTTAGCACCAGAATGTCATCACCAAAACAGCTGGGCTGGGCATGAGCAAAGTATTCGTTCTTTCTCTGATAGCTCAGGTAACTTATCTTGTCTAACCCTATTTCCCTGATAAAAAATTCAACCGCATTAACCAACCGGGTGATGCCACAGGTCAAAATGATAAACCTGTCTTCCCAGACAAACAGGCTCGACTCAGACAGGATAAAGGCCTTGCACTGGTTATTACTTATTTGGGAAATGATTTGCGCCTGGCTTTTACCGACCAGCCTGTGCCAGAAGCCATCATTCAGCTGATGTAAAAGGGAAATTTGCTTATTATCAACAATGACTTCGGCTTTTTTCTCTGAGCCTTCAAAGAACAATAGATAAACCCTGTGAAATATACTGTAGCTAGGAGTAGGACTATTTTACAAATAACCCTGCTAAATACAATAAGCACCTGATTGAATAGTATTTATTAAAATTTTGCAGGATGTGTCCTGGTAACGGGTTTATTCACCATTCATCCTGTTTTTCCGTGATTTGTACTTTTTACTATTGTGTTTCTGCAAGTTTTTATAGCAAATTGCTCAAAGGGGTAATCTTATATTTCAGCGTATTAATCGTAAGGCATGCCGTTTCAGGCTGAGGGAAGTAGTCTCTCCAGCGTAACCATATATTTTATCCTGTTGATTTCACAGAAATATTAATTAGACTCATTATTAAATAATCATTAGGCCACTGATAAAGCAAAGCTTGCATGGCTTAAAGGGACAATAACAAAGGCGAAATTTATGTTTAATAAATCCTCACTCATTTCCGCGCTGGCGGTAATGACCATGGCATCGATGCCGAGCCAGGCACTAGATACCGATTTACTGGCCGGCATGAAGGCCCGGAATATCGGGCCGGCGGCAACCAGTGGCCGAATATCTGATATTGAAGCGGTTATCGACAACCCTAATATCATTTATGCCAGTGCCGCATCCGGAGGGGTGTGGAAGTCGGTCAATGCCGGATTGAATTGGCAACCTATATTTGATGATGAAGATTATGCCTCTATTGGTGCTTTGGCCATATTTCAACAATCTCCCGATATTCTTTGGGTCGGCACGGGAGAAGGCAATGTCCGTAATTCAACCTCCATTGGTGGCGGTATCTATAAGTCCATCGATGCAGGTAAAACCTGGACCCTGATGGGGCTGGAAAAAACCGAACGCATTAACCGTATCGCCTTGCACCCGACAAATCCCGATATCGCCTATGCCGCCGCCATGGGTACCCTATGGTCTGAAAATAAGGAACGCGGCATTTATAAAACCATTGATGGCGGTAAGTCCTGGCAAAAAATTCTTTATGTCGATGAAAAAACCGGTGCCAGCGACATTAAAATGGATCCGCAAAACCCGAATAAACTCTATGCCTCCATGTGGCAATTTCGCCGTTGGCCCTACCGTTTTGAATCTGGTGGCACGGGTTCCGGCATGTATGTCTCAGTTGATGGTGGTGAAACCTGGCAGAAAAAAACACAGGAAGATGGCTTACCTAGTGGCGAGCTGGGACGTATTACCTTTGATATTTCAGAAAGCCACCCTAATGTCGTCTATGCGCTGGCTGAAGCGGAAAAAAGCGCTTTGTTGCGCTCAGACGACGGCGGCAACAAATGGCATAAGGTCAATGAAACGGTCGGTATTGCCGATAGACCCTTTTATTATTCCGAAATAGAAGTGGATCCCAAAGATCCCAATACCATCTACAATATTGCGACCATGGTCAGGCGCTCCATTGATGGCGGCAAAACCTTTTCAACACTCTCCAAGGTTAGCTGCTGCGCCGCAGGCAATACCATACATATAGATAACCATAGTTTGTGGATCAACCCAAAGGATTCAGAGCATATTATCCTAGGTAATGACGGTGGCATCGCCATAACCCAGGATGCAGGTGACAGCTGGCGTTTTGTGCAAAACCTGCCTATTTCCCAGTTCTATCATATTCGTGTGGATAATGCCCATCCATATAATATCTATGGTGGCCTACAGGATAACGGCACCTGGCGTGGGCCAGGTGAGATTTGGCAAACCGCCGGCATTCGTAACCTGCACTGGCAGGAAATTGGCTTTGGTGACGGTTTTGATGCCATGCCATTCCCCAATGATGCCACTAAGGGCTATAGCCAGTCACAGGGCGGTTTCTTGAGTCGTTGGGATTTGAATACAGGTGAAGAGAAACTGATACGGCCTGCGGCCCCCAGCAAGGATGTCGAATTACGCTTTAACTGGAATGCAGGATTGGCGCAGCATCCTTTCGATGAAAATACCATTTACTATGGCAGCCAGTTTGTGCATAAATCAACCGATAGGGGCGAGAGCTGGCAAGTGATTTCGGGTGATCTGTCAACCAACAACCAAGACTGGCAACGTTATAAAGACTCGGGCGGTTTAACGCCAGACGTTACTGCGGCAGAAAACTATACTGCCATCATTACCATAGCACCGAGCCCGGTTAAGGAAGGGGTGATCTGGGTCGGTACGGATGATGGCCGTATTCATGTCACGCAAGACGGAGGCAAAAGTTGGAAAAGTATTGAGAAAAAAGCAAGAAAGGCGCCAAAGAATGCCTTTGTCCCCCATATAGCACCATCGCCACACGATGCCGGCTCTGCCTATATTGTTTTCGATAACCACCGTAAAGGGGACATGAAGCCTTATGTCTATAAGGCAGAAAAATTTGGCGGCAAGTTTAAAAACCTGACCACCAAAGATTTGCGTGGTTACGCCCTATCCATTCAACAGGATCATGTCGATCCCAATTTATTATTCCTGGGCACTGAATTAGGCCTCTATGTTTCCACCAATGCCGGTAAATCCTGGTTTAAGTGGGATCAGGGAGTACCTACGGTCTCCGTGATGGATATGGCGATACAGGAGCGGGAGAATGACCTGGTGCTGGGCACCCATGGCCGTTCCATCTTTGTGTTGGATGATTACAGTGCCTTACGCGGCCTGACGGAGAAATCTTTTAATCAGCCACTGGCCTTGTTAAGCGTCACAGACGGTCAACAATATACTGCCAGTCGGGCGCCTTCAACGCGTTTTTGGGGCAGTGGTGCCTATGAAGGGGAAAACGAAGCCTATGGTGTTGTCTTGACCGTGATGGCATCGGGGCAGCATTTACCGCATCCGGATGAAGAGAAAGACAAAGAACGCCTGGTTAAACATCGTCTGGATGAAGCCAAGGAAGCTGAACAGGCGAAAAAGAAAAAATCAAAGGATAAAGCAAAGGACAAGGACAAAAAGCCGGGCAATAAGGCCAGGGTAGAGGTACGCAACGAAAAAGGCGAACTGGTCCGCACTTTTACCACCAAACTGAAACAAGGGGTGAACCGCATTGTCTGGGGCATGGAGAGTGACGGCGCCAAGCCAATGCCGGGTAATGAGCCCAAGGAAGACAAGGATATTTTGCCATCCGGCCCAGAAGTGCCGCCGGGCAACTATAGCGTCAAGGTCATGCTTAACGATCATGAAATTACCGCAAACGCTCAGGTACTAAAAGATCCAAGGTACAAGGTAGCAGTGGCCGACTTGGAGCACAATTATCAACTTCAGCACCAGGCGGTCGATATGTTTTCAACCTTATCGGAAGCCGTCCATAAGCTGGTCGACAGTAAAAAGGATATCGAGCTGGTTAAAGGTTTGGCGGAAAAAGCCCTGGAAGGGGTAAAAGACAACAAGGAAGAGCACCCGGCGACTTTACTGGCTAAGGAAGCCAAAAAGCTACTGGATACCATCAAGGAGCTGGACAAATCATTGAGACAGTTGCCAAAAACCAAGGGCATAGTGGACAGTAGCTATAAGGTCTCCAGCAAGCTGGGTACCGCCTGGTATTATGTCGGCAGCACCTATGGCAAGCCTTCAGTGACCGCCATGGAATATTTCGCTGTTGCCAAGCAAAGCCTTAGTGAAGGGGTCAAAAAGGTGAATGAATTCCTGACCCAGGATTTGAGCGAGTTTAAGAAATCCTATCAGGCGTCAGGCCTGAGTTTACTGTCACAAACTGAGCCCCTGTCCCTAGACTAAGCTAAGCGACTAATTTGAACCTAAAGTAAAGCCTTCTGTGACTGATAGTGACAGGAGGCTTTTTAATTGGGGTGATATAAGGCCGACTAGCTAAATTGCCTACATTGCTGGCATACAAATCTGTTAAGGGATTTTTCATAACCTGTGTTACAGTAGCCGACCAGAGGGCCAGTGATTGTCACGGCCAAAAATTTGCCAATAGTATTTAGCATTAAAATTTACCGATTAATATGAAATTCAGTCCCTTAGTACAAGAGCTTATCGATTCTTTAAAATGCCTGCCGGGTGTCGGTGCCAAGTCCGCACAACGCATGGCATTTTACCTGCTGGAGCGTAACCGTAGTGGTGGCGCCAAGCTGGCATCTTCATTGGCCCAGGCAATGGAGGATATTGGTCATTGCCAGCAGTGTCGAAACTTTACCGAGCAGGAGCTGTGTGAGATCTGTGCAAGCCCAAGGCGACAATCGTCAGAGCAGCTCTGTATCGTCGAAGGGCCGGCCGATGTTATTGCCATAGAGCAAACCGGCGAGTATCAGGGCCGCTATTTTGTTTTGATGGGGCACTTATCGCCCATAGACGGCATTGGGCCCGAAGAGCTGGGTTTGGATATCCTCGCCAAGCAAATTGCTAGCGGACAGTTTAAGGAAGTGATCCTGGCCACTAACCCCACGGTGGAAGGAGAGGCAACGGCCCACTTTATTGCAGATCTTACTCAGCAGTATCAGGTCAATATTTCCCGCATCGCACATGGGGTGCCCGTGGGCGGCGAACTGGAATATGTTGACGGCAACACCTTGTCTCACGCCTTATCGGGCCGAAAAAACTATAATCTGTAGGGAATTTTATTCCTTCCCTTGATTTTCTGTTTAGCATCCCCACATTTGAACTAACGATATGCCAGGTTGAGAACATTAGCGCCTCCCTGGCATATCGAACCAAATTTTTTGCTAGTGATAAGGCCCAATACCGAATTGTATAACGGCCGTCATTAGCAGGTTACACAGATTAATTTTAGCGATAGTTAAGTAGGAGATGTTTCAGATGTCTGAGACAGGTCAAAAAGAAGTTCACGGTTTTCAAACCGAAGTTAAGCAACTGTTACAGTTGATGATCCATTCACTTTATTCCAATAAAGAAATCTTCTTACGTGAATTAGTGTCTAATGCGGCAGATGCATCCGACAAATTACGTTTTAAAGCCTTGTCTGATGCCAGCCTGTACGAAGGTGATGGCGAGTTGCGTGTACGCGTAAGCGCAGACAAAGAAAACAATACCGTGACTATTTCCGATAACGGTATCGGGATGTCGCATGATGAAATCGTTGCTCACTTAGGGACTATTGCCAAGTCGGGTACTGCAGAGTTTTTCTCAAAACTGTCGGGCGACCAGGCAGCTGATTCTCAATTAATCGGTCAGTTTGGTGTCGGTTTTTACTCCGCCTTTATTGTTGCCGATAAAGTGACCGTACGCTCTCGTGCAGCCGGCCTGCCGGTAAACGAAGGGGTAGAGTGGAGCTCTGATGGTGAAGGTGAATTTACCACCACGCAAATAGAAAAAGCCAGCCGTGGTACGGATATCATTCTTCACCTTAAAGAAGAAGAGTCTGAGTTTGCCGATGAATGGCGCTTAAAGTCTATTGTCACCAAGTACTCGGATCATATCTCTGTATCTGTTGAAATGTTGACGCCTGCCGTCGAAGCGGTGGAAGAAGAGAAAGACGAAGAAGGTAATGTTACTCGCCCTGCGGTAGAAGCAAAAGAAGCCGAGTGGCATGCAGTGAACAAGGCAACGGCTTTGTGGACCCGTGAAAAGGCTGATGTCACGGAAGATGAATATAAAGAGTTCTACAAGCATGTTTCCCATGACTTTGGCGACCCGCTATTATGGGAGCACAACAAGGTAGAAGGTAAGACTGAATATACCAGCCTGCTTTATATCCCTTCTAAAGCGCCATTTGACATGTATAACCGTGAAAAACAGCATGGCTTAAAACTCTACGTGCAACGTGTTTTTATCATGGATGATGCCGAGCAGTTTATGCCAACCTACCTGCGTTTTGTTAAGGGCTTGCTGGACTCAAATGACCTGCCACTGAATGTTTCTCGTGAAATCTTGCAGGACAACAAGGTCACTCAGGCGATTCGCAAAGGCTGCACCAAGCGCGTACTTAAAATGCTTGAGAAACTGGGCAAGAAAGACAAAGAGCAATATCAAACATTCTGGGATGAATTTGGCCAGGTGCTAAAAGAAGGGCCTGCTGAAGATATGGCCAACAAGGAAGCGGTTGCCAAGCTTCTTCGTTTTGCGTCGACACATGAAGATGCTTCTGTACAAAATGTTGCTTTGGCCGAATATATCGAGCGCATGAAAGAAGGTCAGGACAAGATCTACTATGTAGTGGCAGACAGCTTCGAAGCGGCTAAAAACAGTCCGCACCTGGAAGTATTCCGCAAAAAAGGCATCGAAGTATTATTGCTTTCAGATCGCATCGATGAATGGTTGGTGAGTCACTTGACCGAGTTTGACGGCAAGCAGCTGCAGTCTGTTACTCGTGGCGGCCTGGACTTAGGTGATATGGAAGATGAAGAGTCAAAAGAAGCGCAAGAAAAGCTTGAGCAGGAATTTGATTCTGTCGTCTCACGTATCAAGGATGCACTGGAAGGCAAGGTCAAAGACGTTAAGTTGTCGCAGCGTTTGACCGACTCGCCAGCCTGTATCGTCACCGACGAGCATGATATGAGTACGCAAATGATGAAGCTGATGCAGTCTGTCGGTCAGGAGGTGCCAGATACTTTGCCTATCTTTGAGATCAATGGTGAGCATGACCTGGTTCGTCATGTTGCCGATGAGCAAGACGACGAGCAGTTCAAGCAGTGGGTGGATGTTCTGTTTGAACAGGCGATGCTGGCCGAGCGCGGCAGCCTGAAAGATCCGGCCAGTTTTGTCAGTCGCTTAAACAAACTGATGTTAAGTTTGACAAAATAGCCCGGGGCTATAGACTTTAGTATGAAAAAGGGGCTTTTAAGCCCCTTTTTTGATCTTTGTAAGGGATTGTTACTTGTTTGCTTACAGGCGAGCTTGTATAGTGTCTGCCAATTATACCAAGTGAATTAATTAATTGATCACTTAGCGAGAATTAAAAGGCTTAGAGGCAAGGCATTGATTGCAGAGAATGGTTATTCCCTTGTCAAAATCAATAACGCAGCATATAAGCCTTTTAAACTCGCCCTTTGGGAGCTCGTTAGCAAGCTGATAACATCACAAAATGAATGAAATATAGAATGCTATGTTTAAATAATTTTGTTTGTTCTAAGCTCGCTAATCTAGCTCTAAGTGGGTCAATTTATTATTTCAATTGGTATTATATAATCCATCGATAATCAAGACAGGGCTTTATTAAATGCGCATTATATTATTAGGTGCTCCTGGTGCGGGAAAAGGTACACAGGCACAATTTTTAATGGCTAAATTCGGTATTCCGCAGATTTCCACCGGCGATATGCTCAGAGCTGCAATTAAGGCAGGTACGGAACTTGGCAAGAAAGCAAAAGAAGTTATGGATGCGGGTCAGCTGGTATCAGACGAGTTGATCATTGGCCTGGTAAAGGAGCGCATTGCTCAGGACGATTGTAAAGCCGGCTTTTTACTCGATGGTTTCCCGCGCACTATTCCTCAGGCCGATGCCATGAAGGAAAACGGTGTTGATGTTGACAGTGTTATAGAATTTGATGTGCCTGACGAAGTGATCGTTGAGCGCATGGGCGGCCGCCGCGTTCATGCCGGTTCTGGCCGTGTTTACCATATTGTTTATAATCCGCCTAAGGTGGAAGGTAAGGATGATGAGACCGGTGAAGAATTGTCTATTCGCCCTGATGATGAAGAAGCGACAGTACGCAAACGCTTAGGTATTTACCACGAGCAAACGCGTCCTTTGGTGGATTATTATCAGGCCGAAGCCGATGCAGGTAACTGTAGCTACCTGACCATTGACGGTACTCAGCCGGTTGATCAGGTCAGCGCATTATTATCGGAAAAGCTTTCCTAATCCAGTGATTTTATTGAACTACAAAAAGCCCGCATTAGCGGGCTTTTTTGTGCCTCGATTGTGCTGATAAGCATAGGTTTTGCCCTTGGGTTATGTTTTAATCCTTACAAAATAATAAAAATCAGAATGAGGTTATTATGGTACATCTGCCCATCACTGGCTTATATGCCGGAATGTTGGCGATATTGTTTATTGGCCATGCCATCAATGTTATTAGGATGCGACTCAAGTTTCGGGTGGGGATCGGCGTAGGGGAGAAAGAGCATAAGCCGCTGGCAAAAATGGTTCGTATTCATGGTAACTTTGCCGAGTATATTCCGCTGGCCCTTATTTTACTGGCTATCGCTGAACTCAATGGCTTGGGTTCCACCTGGTTGCATGTGTTCGGCGCCACCTTGTTTATTGGCCGGATACTGCACGCCATGGGTTTAAACAAGTCAATTGGCATTTCAAAACCAAGGCAAATAGGCATGTTATCTAGCTTTGTCGTTATTTTGGCACTGGCTGTGGTAAATATCCGCTACTTTGTCTTCATATAACCGGTTATATTTACGGCTTAGACTTCTGCTTTTAGCATGGCGATATGGGGAATATTATCCTCCAGATACATGTCGGATACCCGGCTAAAGCCATGCTGGTTGTAAAAGGCTTCTAAGTGCTCCTGCGCCGAGATCTTGATACTCTGGCCCGGAAAATGATTTTGACAGGCCGTTAATGCCTGTGACATCAGCAGGTGACCTAAGCCTTTGCCGCGGGCGCAGGGGGCGATAACGACCCGGCCGATAGCGACATAGTCCGGATACGCCGTTCCTTTTGGCAATATACGTAAATAGGATGTCATAACATCATCCTGGTAAGAATACAGGTGCAAGGTTTCAGCGTGCCTGTCCAGATCATCCAACTCGGGGTAATAGCAGGCTTGTTCCACCACAAAAACGTCAACACGTAGTTTTAAGGCATCATAGAGCTCATTCGTGGTCAGTTCATTAAAGGTTTTTACTTGCCATTGGATATTTCCCGTCATTGATTTTAGCGCCTTATATTGCCAAAGAAATAGGTGCATTTTTCCATGGATTGCTACAGGAGTACAGAAGCAGCTGGCCTAGTTGAGCAAACTTTCTTTGCTATGGGGAGCTTGGTTAAACTAGAGTAGGCATCTCTATAGGCATATTGTTAATCAGCTATTGGTTAATGATCTTTATGCTTTCGCGATCGACGAAAAAGCCTGCTTGTGTATAGGCCTTGACTATGACGTTTTGTCTTCTTAGCCGCTTCAGGCCTTTATTAATGGCGGCGATGGCTTCTGCGCCTTTTGGGTGCTTTTTGCTAATTACAAAATGGCGGCTGTCGCTGAGTTTAACCCCGATATTTTTTACCGGCACCAGGGTGATCTTGTCCATGGTAAAGGATTTATCCGGCGTTGAATGAAAGGGCATAAGTAAAAAATCTATCCACTGCATGTCCACCATGCGCGCCATGCTAAGCCATTCATCTTCCCGTACCAGTTTCTTTAACGGTAGGGCCTGGAGTGTTTGCCAGTCCGTGCGCCACTTGGGGGTAGAGACGGCAGTGAACTGCTTGAGATCCGCAAGGGTTTTGATGGCCAATACCTTTTTATTATTTGGGCTGGTATATATGCCGGCGATATATTCGCCATTTCTTATTACCGGCTTTGAGATATATAAATCTTGTTCAAGTGCTTTAGCATCTTGTAGCCAGTAGGAATCAAAGCTGATCAGTAGCTTGCCGTTTTGTAGCAGCTTGGTATTGCGAAAATTAATCTTGCCGGGGAAGTAGCTAAAGCTATGCTTGAAACCGCCCAGTTTAAGGGCTTGCTGGGCAATAATCATATCCACGACATCACGGCGTATGGTCTTGCCGGAAAAGTCACTTATGGTAAGAACATCGCGATCACCGACAAATTCACGATAATCCTCATAAACATCATCGCGGATATAGATCCTGATATCGTCGGCACGAACAAGGCCAGAGCCGAGCAGGTTAATAAAAATAACGAGACATACTAATATGCTGGATTTACTCAATAGTTAAAATCCTAAACAAACACTTTTTATTTAGCATAGTGAGTGAATTGAAAAAAGGCACCCTATAATGAGTGCCTGAAGCTAAATATGACTTACTTTTGATGCCTTTGCTGCAACACCTGCATCACCTCAGATAAGGCGATATCTTTATCCTGTAGCAGTACTAGCGTGTGGTAAAACAAATCGGCACACTCGCCAAGTAGGTCTTCTTTGGTTTCCGCTACTGCTGCCAGGGCCACTTCAACCCCTTCCTCCCCAACTTTTTGGGCAATCTTGGTGGTGCCTCGGGCAAAAAGCTGGGCGGTATAGCTCTCTTCTGGTGCACCAGCTTTTCTGTCGGCAATAACCTGCTCAAGCTGGCTCAGGAAGTTTTGCCGGCTGAGCTTTTGCTCGGGAAAGCAGGACTCGGTGCCCAAATGACAGCTTGGCCCTATGGGCGTGCAGGCAATCAGCAGACTGTCTTGGTCGCAATCGGTAAGTACCTGTGATACCTCCAGGAAGCTGCCTGAGGTTTCTCCCTTGGTCCATAACGCCTGTTTGGAGCGGCTATAAAACGTGGCCTTACCGGATGATAGCGTCGCCGAGAGCGATTCCTGGCTCATAAAGCCCTGCATCAAAATGGCACCCGTTGCCTGGTGCTGGATAATGGCCGGGATCAGGCCGTCCATTTTGTCCCAGGCCAGGTCTTGGAAATTATCTTTGCTTACTATCATCTTCTTATCTCTATCTTATGTTGGATCAGGTAGTCTTTTAGCTTATCCATTGGGATAACGCCCTTGTGAAAGACACTGGCGGCTAATGCGCCATCAACATCGGCCTGCAGGAAAACATCCTTGAAGTGTTCGATGGTACCGGCACCGCCAGAAGCAATCAGAGGAATATGACAGCATTCCCTGGCCTGGACAAGCTGCTCAATATCATAGCCCTGACGGACACCGTCCTGGTTCATACAGTTTAGGACGATTTCACCCGCCCCCCGTTCCTGGACCTGTTTCATCCAGTCGAAGGTGGTCCAGCCGGTTTTCTGAGTACGACTTTCGTCTCCGGTAAACTGGTAGACCTGGTACTGACCCAGCTCCTGGTTATAGTAGCTATCGATACCCACCACAACACACTGCTGGCCGAAATGATCCGCCAGGCGAGAGATCAGGTTCGGATCCTGTAATGCAGGGGAGTTAATACTGATTTTATCCGCACCCATCATCAGGATCTGTTTGGCATCCTGCTCGCTCTTGATGCCACCGGCAACGCAAAACGGAATATCTATCACCTCAGCAATGCGGCTGACCCAGCTCTTGTCGACAACCCGGCCATCAGAGCTGGCAGTAATATCGTAAAATACCAGCTCATCGGCACCGGCTTCGGCATACTTTTGTGCCAGTGGCACAATATCACCAATGATTTCGTGGTTCCTGAATTTGACCCCCTTGACTACTTTGCCGTTACGGACATCCAGGCAGGGTATTATGCGTTTGGCCAGCATGCTATTGCCTCCTCAAGGGTAAACTTACCTTCCAACAGTGAACGGCCGAGAATTACCCCGGACACCCCGGTTGGTATCAAGGCCTTGATATCGTCAAGCGAGCCTATGCCGCCTGAGGCCTGCCATTGAATGCTTGGGTATTTTTGACAAAGCTCAGTATAAAGCCCGACATTGGTACCCGTGAGGGTACCGTCCTTACTGATATCCGTGCATAGCACATGAATTAGGCCGGCGGCAATATAATCGTCGAGCAAATCTTCCAGATTGACCCCGCTGTCCTTGATCCAGCCATGGGTGGGCAATGTCTTGTTGCCTTTGCTGTCGATTTTGACATCCAGCGCCAGCACTATTTTTTCACCGCCAAACTTCTTTAGCCAGTCTCGCACCAGCTCGGGCTGCTTGATGGCCAGGCTGCCTATCACCACTCGGTTTACACCAAGCGCCAGCAGTTGTTCTACATCTTCTTTATCACGTATGCCACCGCCTATCTGGATAATCATTTCGCCATGGTTAACCAGGGTTTTTAATGTTTCCAGCTGGCGTTTGCTGCTGTCCTTGGCGCCATCCAAATCGACAAAGTGCATCACCTTGGCACCCGCCTTGAAATAGGTGTCCTGTCTCTCTTTGGGCCTATATTGGTATTGGGTTTTTTGCTGGTAATCCCCCTGAAACAGGCGAACTACCTGACCATTAATCAGGTCAATTGCCGGGATCATCATATTGACATCTCCAGAAAGTTTTTAATGATTTGGCTGCCCAGTGTGCTTGAACGCTCGGGATGAAACTGGCAGCCGATGAAATTGTCCTTGGCAATGGCGGCGGAAAACGCCGAGCCGTATTCACAGCGGGCGATAGTGTACTTGCTGATGGGGGCGGCAAAGCTATGGACAAAGTAAAAGTAATCACCAGGCCTTATGCCGGCAAACACCGGATGTTTAGCCACTTCCGTCAAGGTGTTCCAGCCCATATGAGGCAGTCGCTTTCCCTTGGCGTTAAGGGGCCTGATATCTGTTGGTATCATACCCAGGCATTCTACAGGGTCATTGTCAGCTCCTTCGACTGACGACCTGGCCATTAACTGCATGCCCAGGCAAAAACCCAGTACAGGTTGCTTAAGCCCTTGCAGCGTCTCTTTAAGGCCCTTGGCATTAATATTGTCCATGGCGTGACGGGCACTGCCGACGCCAGGCAGGATCACCTTGTCGGCCGAGCTTATCCGCTGGGTATCGTCTGTGATCTTGGCGTTAAAACCCAGGCGTTCAATGGCAAACTTGACCGAAGATAAATTGGCACAGCCGGTATCCACTATCACATTGTTTTGGAGGGACATGATCACAGGCTTCCTTTTGAACTGGGTAGGTCATTGCCCTGTACCGCAATGGCCTGCCTTAAGGCACGGCCAAAGACCTTAAACAGGCTTTCTACCTGGTGGTGACAATTGCCTTCACTGGTAGACAGGTGCAGGGTGATGGCCATGGCATCTGCCAGCGAGCGGAAAAAGTGTGACACCATCTGGGTCGACATCTTGCCGACATAGGCGTCGGTAAACTTGGCGTCAAATTCCAGCCAGGGGCGGCCGGACAAGTCGATGGCACACTCGGCCCGACATTCATCCATGGGCAGCACAAAGCCAAAGCGGCCAATGCCACGCTTGTCGCCCAGGGCCTGTTTCAGTGCCTGGCCCAGGGCCAGCGCCGTGTCCTCGACACTGTGGTGCTCATCAATGTGATAGTCGCCATCGACGCTGCACTCCAGGCTAAAACCGCCGTGGGTGGCGATTTGCTCCAGCATATGGTCAAAAAAGCCCAGGCCGGTATTGATCCTGATATCGCCACTGGTATCCAGGTTAAGGCTAACCTGGATATCGGTTTCCTTAGTGGTACGGGTAACGCTGGCAACTCTTGGCTGCTGAGTGAGCCTGGCCGTAATTTCCTGCCAGTTCAGTGCTTCCCTGTTATATTGAATGCCCTGGATACCCATATTGGCGGCAAGTTGCAGGTCGGTTTCCCGGTCGCCAATCACATAGGAATTGGAAAAATTGACTTTGCCTTGTTGCAGATAATCGCTGACCAGGCCAAGCATAGGCTTACGGCAGCTACACTTGTCTTCATCAAAGTGCGGGCAAATTAAAACATCGCTAAACACTATCCCTTGGGAATTAAATAGCTCCATCATCTTATCGTGGGGCAAGTCAAAGTCTGCCTGCGGATAGCTATCGGTACCCAGGCCATCCTGGTTGGAGACCATGACCAGGGTATAGCCCTTGTTTTGCAGTTCCAACAGCGCTGGAACTACATAGGGTTCAAATACCAGCTTTTCCAGGCTGTCCACCTGTTTGTCAGTAATCGGCTCCTCGATCAGGGTGCCGTCGCGGTCGATAAATAATATATTCTCTTGGTTCATGTCAGTTCTCTTGTCCTTACGCCATATCTTGCTTGGGCATCATGGTGCTTTCCAACACCTGCTTCAATAGGTTTAGTTCGCTCTCACTGCCGATACTGATACGCAGGCAGCCTTCCAGCTGCAATTGCCTGGACTGATCCCGTATCAATATGCCCTGCTCAGCCAGGCTGTTAAACAGGCGATCTTTTTCTTTTGCCTTAAACAAAACAAAGTTCGCATCCGTGTCATAGACCTTTTCGCACCAGGGCTGTGATGTCAGCCACTGGCCGAGCTTTTCACGCAATAGCTTAACTTCCTGCACCCGGGTCGACATGGCTGCCAGGCCTTCCTTGTTTAATGCGTTAGTGGCAATGTCAGCAACCGGAACAGGGACTGGGTAAGGGGCAATGACCTTGGTAAGCAGTGCTATGATTTGTGGATTGGCCAGGGTAAAGCCGCATCTTAGGCCCGCCAGGGCAAAGGCCTTGGACAGGGTACGAAGCACCACCAGATTTTCATAATCCTTTATCCAGCCTGCTGCCGTTTGCTCAGGACTAAATTCGATATAGGCTTCGTCGACAACGACAATGGCGCTGTCTTTAAAAAGATTGATAGCGGCTTTAAGCTGCTCCTGTGGTATCAGGTTGCCGGTCGGATTACCCGGTGAGCAGAGAAAGACCACTTTCACCTTGCCAACTTGATTGGCCAGGCCGTCAAGGTCCAGCTTATTCTTAACCAAAGGCACCTTGATGACGCCAGCGCCGTGGTTTTCGGCGCTGATGGCATACATGCCATAGGTGGGAGGACAGATTAAAATATTGTCCCGATAGGCCTGGCAAAAAGTCCTGATGATCAACTCTATGCCTTCGTCAGCACCACGGGTGGCAAGAATCTTGTCTACTGGCAATTGGCAATACTGGCTATAGGCATTAAGCAAGGGCTCGGGTTGAAAATCCGGATAGCGGTTAATACAGTCACCGCTTAGCCGGTAACTGCCAGTACCTGAGGCTTCATTGGCATTGAGCCATATCTTGCTGTTAAAGGCATCGCCGCCAGATTGCAGCCGCCTCGCCGACTGGTAGGGCACCATGTCGATCAGTTCTTGCCGGGCAAGCTTATTGGCAATATCGGTCTGGCTCATAAGTTTGCTCCTTGTGTTTTCGTGTCATTATCTTCAAGACGAATAGTGACGGCGCGCTTGTGCCCGTCAAGCCCTTCGGCATCCGTGAGTTCGGCAATGCATTGTGCCAGGCTGGCAAGCCCTTCCCGGCTGAGCTCCTGTACCGTATAGCGGCGGGAAAAATCGGCCAGGGACAGGCTGCTGACCACCTTGGAATAACCATAAGTAGGTAGTACATGGTTGGTACCACTGGCATAGTCACCGGCAGATTCCGGCGTATAGGGGCCAACAAAAATAGAACCAGCATTTCTTAGCTGGCTAAGTAGTTTGTTGGACTCAGCTGTTTGCACTATCAAGTGCTCAGGGCCATACAGGTTTGACACTTTTACCGCTTCTGATAAGTCAGGGGTTAAAATCAATCGGCTTTGCTTAAGCGCCTGCCTGGCTATGGTGCGGCGTGATAACAGGGCCACTTGTTTTTCAAGCTCGGCATCGACTTCCTTAATCAAGTTTTCACTGTCTGATACCAGAATCACCTGGCTATCCGGGCCGTGCTCTGCCTGCGATAAAAGGTCTGCCGCGACAAAGGCCGGGTTCGCCGTACCGTCTGCAATCACCAAGACTTCCGAAGGCCCTGCCGGCATATCGATGGCAAAGCCAGGGACTTGCTGAGACAGTTGCTTTTTCGCTTCGGTAACAAAACGATTGCCAGGCCCGAATACCTTATTCACCGCAGGTATTGATTCAGTGCCAAAGGCCAGTGCCGCAATGGCCTGGGCACCGCCAATGGTGTAGATTTCAGTGATACCGCAAAGATCCGCTGCCACCAGTACTTCATTGGCCAAGCGGCCATTGCTATCGGGTGGGCATACCAACACCTTGCGCTCGCATCCGGCAATCATGGCCGGTACGCCCAGCATCAAAACGGTTGAAGGCAAGGGGGCGCTGCCTGCAGGAATATAAAGGCCGACGCTTTCTATCGCTTCGGTTTTTAAGGTACAGCGAACGCCCGGGCGGGTTTCCACACTGATGTCCTGTGGCATTTGTGCCTGGTGAAAACATTTTATCTGGTTAAAGGCGGTTTCTATTGCTGCCTGCCTTTTAGCAGATAGTGCCGCCTTGGCGGTTGCAATTTCATCCGGCCTTACCGCCAATTTGGTCAAGGCCGCGCCATCAAATCTTTGTGTCAGTTCGAATAAGCTGTTATCTCCCTGAGTGCTAACCTGAGAAATAATATCGGCCACCTGGGCAGACAAGCTTTGGTTGTCTGCTATTGCCGGACGTGCCAGAGCCGCTATTTGCTCCTGCTCTGATAATGTTTGCCAGTTAATCATCATCCTAATCCTTATTAACCCATCATTTTTTCGATTGGCATGACCAAAATGGAGTTACAGCCAAGCGCGTTGAGCTGTTCCATGGTTTCCCAGAAAAAGGTTTCGGTAGCGACAACGTGTACCGCCACCAAGTCGTCACGACCGGCCAGAGGCAATATGGTCGGGGTTTCCTTGCCCGGCATCAGGGCGCTGACCTGGTCGATTTTCGCTTTCGGGGCGTGTAGCATGATGTACTTGCTTTCCTGTGCCTTCATCACACCTTGAATACGGGGCAGCAGGGTATCGAGAATTTGCTGCTTTTCCGGGGTGATGGTATCAACCGACTGGATAAGCGAAGCCTTTGAGCGGAAAATCACTTCCACTTCTTTCAGGCCATTGGCTTCCAGCGTGGCGCCGGTAGAAACCAGGTCGCAGATGCCATCGGCCAGACCGACACGCGGTGCCACTTCCACTGAGCCTTTTAACAAGCAGAACTCGATATTGATGCCGTTTTCCTTGGCAAAGCGGTTCAACAATTGTGGGTAGGTGGTGGCAAACCTTAGGCCGTTAAGGCTGTCTATGCCTTGGTAGTTGAACTCTTCCGGCATGGCAATGGACAGGCGGCAACCAGCGAAATTCAAACCTGTTGTACGAACATAGTCGCATTTGCTCGCCATCAGCTGGCGCTCAAGGGCGGTTTCTTCCAGGGTGTTATCGCCCACTATGCCCAAATCGCAGACACCATCCATCACCAGGCCGGGAATGTCACTGCTGCGAACTCGCATGATATCTATTGGCAGGTTGGAAACATGGGCCAGTAAACGACGGTCTGAGACATTGAGTTTTAAGCCGCAACGTTTAAGCAGTTTTTGCGTATCTTCGCTTAATCGTCCTGATTTTTGCATCGCGATGCGTAAGCGTGTTTCTGTGGTCATGATTCAATTTCCTATCTGTAAAAGTTAAATTCTGTTAAGACAAAACGTAAAAAACCCCGAGAGAGTGTGAGCTCTTTCGGGGTTAGGAAACTGGTTTTTCTGGTTTCATTGACCGCTGAAAGGCTCATAGCCACCCAGCGAATAAACCTGAGCGACTAATCCGTATGATGATGGTGATGATGGATAGTGTTCAGGTTAAAAATCATAATATTCTCAATATCTCAAAATAATCTTGTACACAATTAATGACACTCTAGTTGCCACTAATTGCTTAGTTGCTATTTACATTAATGCTAAAATTTAATCAGGGCAAGCATTAAATATGAAACTATTATGAATTTATTGTCTAAGTTATTAAAGTTTGGTGTTTTTAAGTCGATATTAAAGTTATAGTCAGGATGAAATTTAACCAGATGGCGAGAGGCTGTTTATCTTTCGAGATTGTTTTTGCAACCGTTTGTTGGCAATTTATACAAGGCAGAGCCTTTGTAATCTAGTTGTTCTACATAAAAAGGCGATAACGCCGTAGAAATAGTCAACAAACGCTGCCTGACAGGTTCGGCTAAAAGCGTTTTATTCTTTGTTGAGCAGTATTTGTTTAGAATGACTAGGCTACACACTGCTCGCCGCGACTAAAACGCTTTTATCTCGAACAAAAATTAATCGCGAAAGATAAACAGCCCCTAAGCTGCTATAGGGTATTGCAATGGACATATTTACAACTCAGTTAACCCGTGTGGTGCCTGTCCCCATCAAGCCTGCCGATCTAAAGGTAAAGGCGCTATTGAAGGAAGCGGCAACCGGCAAGCTTAAGGAAGATCTGCTCCACCTGGAAAATCACGAGTATTACTTTGTCAAACCTAAGTATGGTGAGCCGCAGCAGGGGCAACCAGGGGAGCAGCAAGAAGCAACCGATAAAAAACAGGATAAAGATAATATCGAAGTGGATGAGCAGGGCAATAAAATCAAACACCTAGATATTTATGTTTAATATCAACAATATTACCTGGATTAGTCTGCATCAGACCGTGCACATATAATGAATAGGCCTGTTTAAAAACCTAGACTAGTATTTCATGGCGACAGTGTTTAACTAATAGCCGCTTCTCCGACAACTCAGATATTTAATAGTGGTTAAAGTTTAGGTCTGCTTTTAGCCGAGAGTTTAACCTGTGGGTGCAAGTAATGGTCAACTACTGCTATTGACAGGAATCATTCTTTTTATAGGGTTTGTTAATACTTGAAAAATGACATCTTCAAGGTTCTTACCCTCATATATCACGGGTCTTAAAACGATCACCTTGTTGTGTACTCACAGTAATATTTAACTTTTCGAGCTGGTATTCCTCTGATTTCTTGAGCAAAAATACTATATTTACAGTGGTGTATTAAGATCGACACTATACTTAAAGCCAGAATAGCAACAGGAATAACAGTAAGTGACAGAGTCAATTGAAGTGGGGCAGTATAAGACATATCGCAGGAGGATTGAAAAATATGCGGTAATCGTCATTGGCGTAGGTTGCCTGTTAACAGCCTTATCACTTTACTTCTACACTCAGGCCAATGAAAATTGGCGGCATTATTTAACGGATAGCGCTAAAGTTTATTCGCTTCATGACAGACTGGTTCAATTAATCGGTTATGGTGGCTTTATCCATAATTTCAAAAACTTGGTCATAAGAAAAGACATCCCTAGTTATCAGAATAGAATAAGAGAGTCGCTTCAGAATATTTATATCACACTGGATGAATTGGAAAAGTTTAAAGATTATGATTCTGATTCGATCCAACGTATCAGGTCGACCATTAATCTATACGAACAAAAATATGCTTTAGTCGAGCTGCTAATTCTTCAGGGAGCATCGAGCGAAGAAATTGATAAGCAGGCAAAAGTTGATGATACCTCTGCACTAAAAGCATTTGCGGTATTTGATCAAGAAATAAGAGCCAGACATAAAGTGGAAAGTGAGACCTTAACTCGCAGCTTTTCGATAGCTTTTATCGTACATATTACCAGTATTATTCTGTTCATAGCATTATTGTTATTTTATTTCCTGCGTCTGGTTTCAGCGCATAAGAAGGAGCATGAACTGGCGGATAAGGCTTTGGTTGCCACACGGGCAAAATCCAATTTTCTTGCTAATATGAGCCACGAAATCAGAACGCCGTTAAATGGCGTTTTGGGGGTACTGCAGCTTATTCAAGCTAGCATGACCAATGTGAAAAACCAACAATTGGTACAAGAGGCGCTCTTTTCAACCAAATCATTACTTACCATTTTGAATGACATACTTGATTTCTCGAAAATTGAAGCCAACAAGCTTTCTCTTGAGCAAATTGATTTTTCAATAAATGCAGTCATTGAGTCTATTCGATCTAATTTATCTCCCAGTTGCAGTGAAAAATCCATATACCTAAAGATTGAAGTTGATAAGTCGGTTCCGGATTTGTGGGTAGGTGATCCTGTTAGAGTTCGACAAATACTATTGAACCTCACCTCCAATGCGGTCAAATTTACTGAACATGGAGGTGTGACCATTAGGGTGCATGGAAGTGACGAGGACAGAAATGGCATTTTATTTACCGTCTCGGATACTGGAATTGGTATGAATAAAGAAGCGGTTGCCTTACTATTTGAAAGGTTTACCCAAGCCGATAACTCAGTAACAAGAAAGTTCGGAGGAACCGGGTTAGGAATGGCTATCGCCCAAAGCCTTGTTCATTTGATGAATGGAGAAATGACGGTTGCGAGTGAATTGGGCAGGGGAACTCAATTCACCGTTTTCCTGCCGATAGAAATATCCGGAAGTTCAATAGAAGAAACAGATGTTGACAGCACGACTGGTCCTCCGGATCTTTCTAATATGACCATCTTGGTAGCAGAGGACAATAGAATAAATCAAACAATAGTCGCAGCCATGTTAGAGCCGACAAATGCGAGCGTAGAAATTGCAGATAACGGCACAATAGCGGTCGACTTGTATGAAAAATTACAACCCGATCTGGTGTTGATGGACATTCAAATGCCAGAGATGGACGGTGTGCAAGCCTGTATAAGGATAAGGCAATCTAATCCTGATATTCCTATTGTTGCTCTGACCGCAAATGTGATGAAAGAAGATGTGCTCTTTTATAATGAATCAGGCTTTTCTGGACATTTGGCCAAGCCCCTGAATATGGCAGAACTCTATAAAACCTTGGAAAGCTACTTAGCAAAAGAGGTTGAGTTAGAGCAATAATTAATACTGGTGAGTAATGTTGGTGATACTCAACTCCAGTGAACAGAAGAGCTAAATATTCTTGATCAAAAATTCCCCTTTAAATTAAAGGTGGCAGCTAATATTCTATGAAAAAACGAGCATCTTTCCCTGGTTCAAGATTATATACCCAATCAACCTCAAGATGCAGGATTCAGCTAGAATTAGAAACGCCTTTAGGCAAGGCATTGATTGAAGAGAAGGGTTATTTCCTTGTCAAAATCAATAACGCGGCATAAAGCGTTTCTAAACCAGCCTAGGGGGACGCCTGAGCAAATCATCTTCGTCGTTGCATCTGTTTTTAAGGGAGTCACCATTAATAAAAAGATGCGCCTTGAACATGATTTGCTCTGGCGCCCTGAAACTCGCATCTTGAGGCTGATTGGGTATAATGGCGCAAATTTGTTTTCGCGCCATTTTAATGACATCCGTAACACAAGCATTTTCCAAGACAGGTTTACTGGCTCAAGCCATTGACGGCTATTCGCCAAGGCAGGCGCAAATAGATATGGCTGAAGAAGTTGCCCTGGCGATTGAAAAGCAGTCATGCCTGGTGGTTGAAGCCGGAACGGGGACGGGAAAAACCTTTGCCTATTTGATCCCGGCACTTTTGGTCAATAGCGGTAATGCCAGCAAAAAGGTGATTATTTCAACCGGCACCAAGAACCTGCAAGAGCAGCTATTTCACAAAGACATTCCCCTGTTACGAAAGGCATTTGCTAATAATCTGGACATCGCCTTGTTAAAGGGCAGGGCAAACTATCTGTGTTTGTACCGAATGGATGTGTATCAACAAACCCGCGGCCAGCTGGATGCCCAGTCACTGGCTGATTTTGTTAAAGTAAGAGAATGGGCCAATAGCAGCCAAAGTGGCGATATTGGTGAATTGGTGAATGTTGCCGAAGACTCGCCTGTATTTCCCTTTGTCACCAGCACTCTGGATAACTGTCTGGCGAGAGATTGTCCCAATATCAAGGAATGTTACCTGGTCAAGGCGAGAGAAAAAGCCATAGAAGCGGATGTGGTGGTGGTCAACCATCACTTGTTTTTTGCCGATATGGCATTAAAGGACACGGGTTTTGGTGAGCTGATCCCTGAGGCCGAGGTGGTTATATTTGACGAAGCGCACCAGATCCCCGATATCGCCAGTGAGTATTTTGGCGAGGCATTTTCTACCCGTCAGCTGCTTGATTTGTGTTCGGATGTTCAGCAAGAGTTTCGTACCCATTTGACCGATGTTAAACAGTTGGGTAAGGCCGCGGATAAACTAACAAAAACCTGCCAGGAATTTCGCCTGTTATTCAGCCATGATCCCGAACGGGGAAATTGGCGGGAAAAGCTTAAGCAAAGCCGAGTGTCAACCATGTTTACTGCGCTTAAGACAGATCTGGATTTTCTGTATCAGGTATTAAAACTCTGTGTTTCACGCACCGAAGCCATAGATAACTGCTTCGATCGTGCAGTGAACCTGTTGGCAAAATACGATATTGTTGCAGATGTCGATACCTTTGGTGTGAGTCTATGGTATGAAACGACTCGCCGGAATGTGGTGTTGCACCAGACGCCTCTGAGTATTGCCGACAAGTTTAGCGGACACATTGCCCAATCCCATGCCGGCTGGATTTTTACCTCGGCAACCTTGGCGGTAGGCGATAAGTTTGAGCATTTTGCCCAGCAACTGGGCTTAGTTGAAGCTGCCCAGCTGCTATTGGATAGTCCGTTTAACTACCAGGCGCAATCCCAACTCCTGGTGCCCAGGTACTTGCCTGAGCCCCATCACAAAGGGAGGGCACAAGCCCTGGTAGATATCTCGTTACCGCTTATCAATGCCAGTAAGGGGGCCTGCTTTCTGCTTTTTACCAGTTACCGTATGATGCACCAGGTGGCAGAAATACTCGCCGATGAGATAGACAATCCACTCTTGGTGCAGGGACAGATGGGGAAGCGTAAGCTGCTGGCAGAATTTATTGAACGGGATAATGCCGTGCTGCTGGCAACCGCCAGTTTTTGGGAAGGAGTGGATGTCAGAGGAGATAAGCTGACCTGTGTTATTATCGACAAATTGCCATTTGCTTCACCGGAAGATCCTTTGTTGCAGGCAAGAAGTGAGGATGTCAAAAGGCAGGGGGCGGATCCCTTTAGTGAAATTCAGTTGCCCCAGGCCGTTATCGCGTTAAAGCAGGGAGTAGGCAGATTGATCCGTGATGTCAGCGACAAAGGTGTACTGGTGATCTGTGATAACCGCCTGGTTAATAAGCCTTATGGCGAAGTATTTTTAAAGAGCCTGCCAGCGATGAAGCGTAGCCGTAATTTAGCAAGTGCCGTACAGTTTCTGACTGACATCGGCTCCAATTAGTGATTTAAAGTGACAAGTTTAAGAGAGAAAAAAGTGAATTATCTGGCGATAGATGCCTCAACCGAAGCCTGTTCAGTGGCATTACAACTCGATGGTCAAGTTTATAGCCGTTTTGAGCTGTGCCCACAATCCCATAGTTTATTGCTGTTGCCTATGGTTGATAGCGTGTTAAAGGAAGCCCATTGTAAGCTTAATGAACTGGATGGCCTTATTTTTGGCCGCGGACCGGGCAGTTTTACCGGGGTGCGCATAGGCATAGGGGTTGCACAAGGGCTGGCATTCTCGGCAGAGCTGGAAGTCGTTGGTGTATCAACGCTGCAGGCCATGGCACAGCGAGCTTTTGAGAATTATCAGCAGAATAATGTTATTGCCGCAATTGATGCCCGCATGTCTGAAGTCTATATCTGTCACTACCGTGCTGACGAGCAGGGCATTATGCAGGCCCAGTTAGAAGAAGCGGTGTTGGCGCCGGCTAAGGTTTCAGAATACTTGGCGTCACCTTGTACTAACGCCGCGTATGGTGTGGGCACAGGTTGGGACGCTTACAGCAAAGACCTGGCTGGCTTTAAAGGTAATGAAGGCAGCCTAGAGGTACTGTACCCGCACGCTGAAAATATGCTGACACTTGGCGCTCACCTTTTTAAGCAAGGTAAGGCCGTACCTGCCGAACAGGCGCAACCTGTCTATGTCAGGGATACGGTTTCCTGGAAAAAGCTGCCCGGCCGAGAATAAAACCTAATTTGCCCCGTAATAGCTGCAGGTTGTTAGCTTGCCAGAAAAAGGTAAATTTCTGTCAATTTACCCGGGTAAAGGTTTTGAACTTTGACTTTTATTTGTTAAATTAACAAGATGCAAATATCAAATACGGCTTCGGCCGCTCAATATGTACAGCAGGCAAAATATAGGCAACCGGGCGATAATCGCCAGGGGAATGCTCGCGTACAAGTTGAAAATGATAGCAAGCAGCTTGCTCGCCGGGAAAGCCTTGGGCTTGACTCCCAGGCCATTAGCCTGATCGAGCAGGGAGCGCCTTATAGTGCCGACTCCCAAAGTGAAAACACCGGTTATGATGAACCTTCCCAGCAAAACCGTTCCGCCGTTGCCTTATATCAGTCGGTTGACAACCAGGCGCAACGGGATAAGGTGCAGAATATGCTCGGAGTAGACTTGTTTGCCTGAACTGCAAACGCCATCTAAAGGCTGGCTAGCAACCAAGTATCACTTTTGGTTGTACCTGTTATTGGCGGCAATCCTTTTACAGCTTCCCTTTGCGTCCGTCCCTTTTAAATGGCTGGAAAGCTATTTTCATGAAATCAGCCACGGCTTGGCGGCATTGCTGACCGGTGGCAAAATCATGCAAATAGAACTGTTTGCAAATGGCGCCGGTTTGTGTACTACACGAGGTGGCAGTCGATTTCTGATCGCTTTTATGGGCTATGCCGGAGCAACCCTCTGGGGCTTTTTGATATATAGTTTAGCCTCGGCTAACCAGCGTATGGCGCAAGCCTTGACTGTCTTACTTATGCTGTTGTTGGCATCCTCCCTGATTTTCTGGGTGCGCGATGTCTTAACCCTGATTATCCTTTTGGTTCTGCTTGGTCTGTTCGCCCTTAAGCTTAAGCTGGGCAAAATGAAATACCTGCAATGGTTATTGCAATTTACCGGTATTATGGTGTTATTAAACAGCTTACAGAGCCCCTTTTATTTGCTTGATGGCAGAGGAATTGGCGATGGTGCCAACCTGGCCAACTTGACTGGCATTCCGGAATTTATCTGGGTAATTGTCTGGTTTTCACTCGGACTGGCAGCGGCCTATTCGCTGGCCAAGCGAAATTAAACCTATACTTAATAATATAGATGCAAAGAGCCTATTGAAATGATGAAACATATTTTTTCCCTGATTTTTCTCGCCAGTTTAGCGGCTTGTTCATCCGTGCCAGACAAGCTCTCGGTTGCCGACGATGCCCTGTTGATCGATTACAGGCAAGCCAAGGCCGAAGTTAATGCCAATATTGGTTTTAAGGCCCGCTGGGGCGGGGTGATCGCCAGGGTGGAAAACCAAGCGGAAAAAACCATGATTGAAGTGGTTAATCTTACCCTTTCTCCCTCCGCCAAGCCTAAACAAAGCCAAGAAACTGAGGGGCGTTTTCGCCTTTACCATAAAGGCTTGCTGGATCCCGTTATTTACAAACAAGGAAAGAGTATTACGGTTTTGGGGACTATAGCCGAGTCTGAATCTGGCAAGATAGGGGAGCAGGAATATCTGTTTCCCGTGCTCCATGCCGATGCCGTTCACCTCTGGAAAGATGTACAACGTGTCGACGTTAGAGTGAGGCATGATCCACTCTGGTATATGGGACCTTATTATCGCCAGCCCTATTATTATGGGCACCCGGTTATCATTAAAAAGTCGGGAAAAACGGCGCCTAATACCAAGGGCACAAAGCAAAAATAAGCACAGTAGCAGGCCTTGTTCAGGGATCTGATATGGAAATAGAAGAAATTTGTTTTGACCTGGAAAATCAATCCTTGCATGGCTTGAGCCGTGGTGAAGACGGATCTGATATCATTTTATGCCTGCATGGCTGGCTGGATAATGCCGCCAGCTTTTTACCCCTGATGCCTTACTTAAAGGATAAAAAGGTGATAGCCCTTGACTGGCCCGGTCATGGTTTTTCTTCGCACCGAAGTCAGGATGCGCACTATCACTTTATTGACTGGGTTTACGATCTGTTACAGCTATTTGAACTGAACCAGTGGCAAGATATTGATATTGTCGCGCACTCCATGGGAGGCATGGTGGCCTCGGCATTTGCCGCAGCCTTTCCAGATAAAGTTAGATCTTTGACCTTGATTGATTCCATAGGTTTTATCAGTGCCGATGCCGAAAAGGCGACGGAGCAATTGCGCCAAGGCATGCTTAGTCGATTACAAGGGACCAAGAAAAGGAAGAATATTCATGCAACAAAAGACTCGGCCATCGAAGCAAGGGTACAGGTTTCTGATCTAGACTATGAGCATGCAGCACTAATTGTTAAACGCGGCTTGGTTAAAGACGCCGACGGATATGTTTGGTGCTCTGACAGCCGGCTGAGAACAACTTCACCCTACAGGTTGATGTTAAGCCAGGCCGAGCAATTTGTGCGGGATATTGAGGCGCCGGTGCAATTGATTCACGGTAGCAAGGGCATGGATATGGTGAGTTCAGGGATCAAGCACTTTGGTCCCCTGTTTAAAACGCTCTCCGCCCATGAGTTATCAGGTGGTCATCATGTTCATATGGAGCAGCCCGAGCAGACAGCAAAACTGATTACGTCTTTTATTTGTACGTTTTAACAACTTTTCCTTAATCGGAAGCGTTTTTTTTCATGAAAAGTGAAATTTTGCTGGACTTTTATGTAAACAATCGATTAAAACATGTGTTTAAATTTAGTTCGTGACTCCATCACTTTATAGTGATCTATATTAAAACAACAAAGAGTTACCATAAGCCATTTTAGAAAGAGGAGATGCATTGTGGAAAAAGTCTGGCTTGAGAAAAGTTATCCACCCGGAGTGCCATTTGAGATAGACGCCGATAAATACGCATCACTTGTTGACATGTTTAATAAGTATGCCGGTATCTATGCCGACAGAACCGCTTTTATTAACATGGGCTCTGAAATCACTTATCGGGAACTGGAAGCTCAAGCAAAGGCATTTGCCGCATATCTTCAACATGAACTGGGTTTGGTTAAGGGGGATCGTTTTGCGATCATGGTGCCCAATACCCTGCAATATCCCATAGCACTCTTTGGTGCCTTGTTGGCCGGCCTGACCGTGGTAAACGTTAATCCTCTTTATACGGCTCGCGAGTTAGAGCATCAACTGAATGACTCCGGTGCCAAGGCCATGCTGGTGGTGGAGAATTTTGGCCAGACCCTGGAAAAGGTTATCGATAAGACTCCGGTTGAGCACGTGATCCTGACCTCGCTCGGTGATCGACTGGGTACAATTAAGGGCTCTTTGGTTAATTTTGCGGTTAAGTACGTTAAGAAGATGGTGCCCAAGTTTCATTTGGCCAAAGCGATCAGGTTTAATACCGTATTGGCGAAAGGCGCCAATCTAGCCTATACGCCCGTGTTGCTAAAGGGTGAAGACCTGGCATTTTTACAGTACACGGGGGGGACGACGGGCGTTGCCAAGGGCGCCATGTTAACGCACCGAAATATGGTGGCAAACCTGGAGCAAGCGAAGGCTGCCATCAGACCTTTGCTGGAAGAGGGGAAGGAGCTGGTTGTAACGGCATTGCCTCTTTATCACATCTTCGCGTTGACCGCTAACTGCCTGACCTTCCTGACCCTGGGCGGTACCAACCTCTTGATCACTAACCCCAGAGATATGCCGGGTTTTGTTAAGGAGCTGGGCAAGTATCCCTTTACCGCAATTACCGGTGTCAACACTCTGTTTAATGGCTTGTTAAATACGCCAGACTTTAAAGATTTGGATTTCAGCCACTTAAAAATGTCACTGGGTGGCGGCATGGCGGTACAAAGACCCGTTGCCGAGCGCTGGCAAAAGGTGACCTCTACCTATCTACTGGAAGGCTATGGCCTGACCGAGTGTGCGCCCATGGTAACCTTAAGTCCGTACAACCAGGCGGGCTATGATGGCACCATAGGTATTCCGGCGTCTTCGACAGATATTCGTATTGTTAAGGATGACGGCACAGAGGCGGAAATTGATGAGCCGGGTGAGATGTGGGTGAAAGGCCCTCAGGTCATGAAAGGCTATTACAATCGTCCGGAAGCGACGGCGGAAATTTTAAAAGATGGCTGGCTGGCAACGGGGGACATTGCCGCCATGGATGAAAAAGGACATTTTAGGATAGTCGATCGTAAAAAGGACATGATTATTGTCTCCGGCTTTAATGTCTTTCCTAATGAAATAGAAGAAGTCTTGATGATGGATGACGGCATAGTGGAAGCGGCAGCCGTTGGTGTGCCTCATGAGGTGAGCGGTGAAGTGGTGAAGGTTTTCGTGGTACGTAGAGATGATACTGTCACCGAAGAGGACCTGATCAACCATTGTCGTAAAAACCTGACCAATTATAAGGTGCCTAAATTGGTCGAGTTTAGGAATGAACTGCCCAAGACGAATGTTGGTAAAATATTGCGTCGTGAACTGCGTTAGAGCTTATTGGCAGAGCATTTATTGAGTAAAAAAGCCGACTTTATGTCGGCTTTTTTACTGTATCAACAAGTTGCCAGTGACCTTTACTGAGCTTTAATGGTTTGACCGTTAACCTCGAGGCTATCATTACTCATCAGGTAAACATACAGAGGCATAATATCTTCAGGCGTTGCTAGTGAATCTTTGTCTTCAGCGGGATAGGCAGTGGCCCTCATTTTGGTATTGGTGGCACCCGGATTGATGGCATTGCAGCGCAGGCTTGAATTTTCATATTCATCGGCAATCACCTGCATCATGCCCTCAGTGGCAAATTTTGACACGCTGTAGGCGCCCCAGAAGGCCCGACCTTTATTGCCAACGCCAGAAGAGGTGAAGACCAGAGAAGCATTGGAGGCCAATAGCAGTGTAGGTATTAACGCCTGGGCCATCAGGTACTGTGCCGTGACATTGACCTGCATGACATCTGTCCATATCTGCTCATGGATATGACAAAAAGGGGTTAGTTCTCCCAGCATGGAAGCATTGAATAGTGCACCGTTAAGCTGACCAAATTGCTCGGCTATGGTGGCGGACATATCGATATAATTTTGCTTGGTCGCCCCCTTGAGATCCAAGGGGATTATCGCCGGTTCCTTACCGCCTGCGGCAAGAATTTCATCATAAACTTTTTCAAGCTTTTCGACGGTCTTTCCCAGTAAAATAACGGTTGCACCTAATTCCGCATAAGTTAAGGCGGCTTGCCTGCCGATACCATCGCCGGCGCCGGTTACTAAAATGGTTTTATTGTCTAAACAGTCTTGTTTGATTTGATAGTCGAACATAGGGCTTTATGTGTCATTTTAAGGTGCGCTAATTCTACTCTTAGATGCCAGAACTGACGAGCGAAAATTCACACTTGATAAAGAAAAGTGAACAATTTCACCAATATTGCAAAAAACCGCTAGCACATTAGTAAATCTTGGGTTAAGTTTAACTGGTCTAACTAGTTAGTTTTAGCAAAAATTATTGCCTTATACCAATTCGCATGATTATTTGCTTATTTAGGGCGACAGGTACGACATTAGAACAAATAAGATTTTGTACAGATGTAGTCATTCTACATCAAACAAATATTATGCCGTTATCATGTTGTACCTGAGCCCCCGAAGGGCGAGTTTTAACGCCTTATATGCATCGTTATTGATTTTCACAAGGGAATACCCTTCTTTGCAATCAATGCCTTGCCTATAAAGCGTTAAACTCTCGCTAAGCAATCAAATAATTATGCGATTTGGTATTAGTGTTTTTACTAAAATTATTACCAGTTCAAATATATAAAAATAAGAAAGACTAGTCCTTGGGGAGATATAATGAAAAAGCTAGTTCTCAGTCTTGCGATTGCCAGCACACTTGGCCTAACCGCCTGTGATAGTGAAACCATAGAAGACGTAAAACAGGAAGTGGAAGAGAATGGCACGGCGGTTACGGCAACGGCCCGTGTTATCTTTGACCCTTCAAACGGCGTACTGTCGGTTCCAAATGATTTACTTTTTTCCGGCTCGTTGGACGGTACGCTAAATATTCCAGTCGATGACCCTACCAATAGTGAAGACCCTTTTGTTGCTTTGAACGCTCTGGATGGCTGGTCAATTTCTAACCCCTTTGTTTTGGATATAGACTTCCCCGCGGGTACGGAACTTGACGGCAATAGTGTCTTTAATCCATCTTCTGTGCGCATTTTTGAGGCCGTTATGGGCGGGGATCTAACGGATCCTGATTGTACCAGCGTGGAACGTGGCTTGGCCTGTAAAATTGTCGGTGAGTTAACCTATACCCAGGACTTTATTACTCAAAAATCAGGCAATAGCATTGCGGTAGTACCATTAAAGCCCTTAAAGGCTAAAACCTCCTACCTATTGGCCATGACCAATAACCTGCAGGATAACAATGGCAAGGCCATTGCCGGCTCTACCACCTATGAGTTGGTGCGCCAGGATATTAACGAAAAACCTCTGGGTAATGAAGCCCAATTGGGCTTGCAGGCTGTGGTTAACAGCTATGAAAAAGCCGTTGTTTCTGCCGGTGTTGAAAGTGACAGCATTATTTATAGTGCGGCCTTGACAACTCAATCAACCACGGATGTATTATCAACGGTTAAATCCGTAATGGCGGCAAATTTGCAGCAAGGTGTGGTGCCGACAATAGGTGTTATGGATACAGGGGCATCGGTAGCGGATATTCTGGGCGATGCTATTCCTGATTCATTAAAGCCACTTTATTCAACGGGTAATTTTATGCAGGGCTCTATTACTCTGCCATATTACCTGGGTGTTCCTACGGCAGAAAACCCGCTGGCTCCTGCTAATGACTGGTGGAAAAGTCTTTGTGATTCGGCGGCTATGCTAGCAGGCCTTGCTGCTTCAAACCCGGGCGCCATTCCGGAACAGGCGGTTAGTGTCGATGATGCCACCTGTATGGCAATCTCGGAGGCCAGTGGCCTACCTTGGCCAGGATTACGTGATTTGAGTGGTGTGATTGAGCTGGATACAGAGCGTCACCTAACCAAATATAGCCCAGTGCCTGAAGCCAAGGCCATGATGCCGATTGATGTTCAGGTCACGACTCCTGATATTTCTCCTGTAACGGACGCGGTTCGCGCTTCATTCGGATTACCGCCACTTACTGCTATGCCAGAAGCAGGTTGGCCGGCCGTCATCTTGGTTCACGGCATTACCTCAAGAAAAGAGGAAATGTTACCTATCACGGGTATTTTATCGGCATTCGGTTTTGCTACGGTTGCTATCGATCATCCATTACATGGTAGCCGGGGCTTTGATTTGAATGGTGACGGTATCGACGAAATCAATACCACTACTGTTTCTACCTTGCATTATGTTAATTTGGCAAACATGCTAACCATGCGTGATAACACGCGCCAAAGTACCGCTGATATTCTAGGCCTGCGTTTAGGCATGAACTTCCTTGGCGGGGTTGATGTTAACGGCAATCCTATTAAGATTGATAGTACTCAGGTCCATATGCTAGGCCATTCTCTAGGGGGGATTTACGGTATGAACTTCCTGGCCTTAACCAATACACCACTTAATCCTGCAATCGACCCCATGTTTAAGGTGACCAGTGCATCGCTTGCCATGCCTGGCTTGATGCTGGCCAACTTTGGTATGGAGTCTCCCGCGTTTGAAAACCTGGCAAAGTCCAACCTGACCTATGCCTTAGTGCCTGAGTTCAAGACCTTGATTGATACCATGTATCCGCCTGAGAATCCGATCGAAGAAAACAGTGCGACCCAGGAAGAACTGGAAGCTGCTTATTTGCAATTCTATGCTTCTTTACCTCCTGAAAAACAAGGTGAATTAGACGGCCTGTTCGCCCAGTTTACTTTTGCAGCGCAAACCATGACAGATTCTGGCGACCCTATTGCCTATGTTGAAGCCTTGGCGGCCACCGAAACACCGCTTCACTTGATTGAAGTTGTAGGCAATGGCACGGATAACAAACCGGACCAAACAGTAATAAACACAACGCCAAACACGCCTATGGGCGGCACTGAGCCGGCGATTGCTTTCCTAGGATTGCCAGGAGTAGGTGAAACCACCCCAGGTTCGGGCGCAGTAAGGTTTATCAACGGCCACCATAATTCGATACTAGACCCTCTTCCAAATTCGGCGTCACCAGACCCGGAATTGAGTGCAAGGGCCACACAGGAGATGCAATCTCAAGTAGTGGGCTTCTTTGCCTCCATGGGACAGTTGATTACGATAACGGATGAAGATGTGGTATTAGCGACTGAATAACAGCAGCCTCGTTAAGTAATATTGATAACCGAAAAGGCCCTCATTGTGAGGGCTTTTTTATGTGCCTAGAATCATTGAGTGATTGGAATTGGTATTAATCCAAATTCGTGTAGAATTGTCACCAATTGATTAACAACTAAATTTTTATCTCAGGAGAAAAACTTGGAGTTTTTGTACGAATACGGCTTGTTTTTGGCCAAAACCGTGACCTTTGTTTTGGCGATTATTGCGATAATTGCGGCCATAGCCGCTTCAGCGATGAAGCAAAAGCATAAAAAGGGTGAGCTGGAGATCACAGATCTTTCGGAGCAGTTCGAAGAGGTAGAGCACGAAATGATCGAGCACCTGCTATCGAAAGAGCAGCTTAAGAAAAAAGAAAAAGAAGATAAGAAGCAGGCGAAAGAAAAAGCCAAGGCGGAGAAGAATGCTGAGTCGGAAGAGGCTGAATCCCGGGTGTTTGTCGTTGACTTTAAAGGTAGTATTGATGCCAAGGAAGTTAACTCGTTAAGAGAAGAAATTTCTGCCATTCTTACGGTAGCAACCCCTAAAGACGAAGTCTTTGTTCGCCTGGAAAGTGGTGGCGGTATGGTGCACGGTTATGGCTTGGCATCATCTCAACTGGACCGCGTTCGTCAACAAGAGATCCCGTTAACCGTCTCGGTGGACAAAGTAGCAGCAAGTGGCGGCTATATGATGGCCTGTGTTGCCAATCAGATTATCTCTGCCCCCTTTGCCATTTTAGGCTCCATTGGTGTTATTGCCCAGCTGCCAAACTTTAACAAGATTTTGAAAAAGAACGATATTGAGTTTGAACAAATTACTGCCGGAGAGTTTAAACGGACTCTGACCATGTTCGGTGAGAATACAGATAAAGCCAGAGAAAAATTCACGGAAGAAATCGAAGAAACCCATGTCCTGTTCAAAGACTTTGTCAGCGAACACAGGCCGAGCCTGGAAATAGCCAAAGTGGCCACGGGAGAGCATTGGTTTGGCACCAAGGCAAAAGAGCTGGGCCTGGTGGATAAAATTCAAACCAGTGATGATTATCTGCAGGTAGCCAGTAAGGACCACAAAATATTGTCCATTAAATATGTTCAGCATAAAAGCCTGGCAGAAAAATTTTCTAAGGCGGTTTCTCTGTCGCTGGAAAGCCTTATTGGCAAGGTTTGGCAAAATAACCGAATCTTTCCCGGTTAATTAAAGGAGAAGGCTTTGAAGTCTGAGTTTTGGCATAAATGCTGGGAGCGTAATAGCCTGGGCTTTCATCAAACCCAGGTGCACAGGTTTCTAGCTGAATATTTAGTACCAATGATAAAGGAGCGAGATAAACATGTCTTAGTTCCTTTATGTGGAAAGTCACTTGATATGGCCTGGCTTGCCGAGCGATTACAGGTAACCGGGGCTGAGCTGAGTGAAATTGCTTGCCGAGATTTTTTCGAAGAAAAATCCTTAAACTACAAGCAAGACAGGGTTGAGTCCTTTCAACGATTTTATGTTGAAAACCTGATGCTGTGGCAGGGGGATTTTTTCCAGTTGCAGGCCGAGTCCTTGCCTGAGTTTGACTGGATTTATGACAGGGCCGCGCTTATCGCCTTGCCAAAAGAGATGCAACTGGCATACGCTAACCATCTAATGTCCTTTATGAGGGCTGGTACCCGGTTATTTTTGATTTCTCTGGAGTTTCCCGAAAAGGAACTTGCCGGCCCGCCATTCCCCATTTTTGACTCAGACATTAAACGCTTGTTTCCCGATTGCAATATTGAATGTTTAGCTTCACATGAGTTAGCAGCTAAGCAATTTGCTCAGCGTCAGTTTAATGTGAGTTTCCTGATTGAACGCCTGTATATAATCAGCAAATAAAATATGGAATTAAAAAAGGACGCCAAGGCGTCCTTTTTTGAAAGAAAAACTAGTCTTCTCTAAGGTGATGAAAATCGATTTCTTCAATATCACTACCTGCATCCAGGTCTTGATAGATGCCATTATCAAATTGTTTCTCTGACTTGCCCACTACTAGGGTCACCATGGAATCGCCGGTAACGTTTACCGCTGTACGTGTCATATCCAGTATTCTGTCAACACCTATGATCATGCCTATGCCTTCAACTGGCAGGCCAACCTGATCCAGCACCATGGCCAACATGATTAGTCCGACTCCAGGTACACCTGCGGTACCAATAGAGGCTAGCGTTGCTGTCAAGACCACCATTAGGTAATCGGACAGTGATAAATCGACATTAAATACCTGGGCAATAAATACGGTGGCAACCCCTTGCATTATCGCCGTGCCGTCCATATTGATGGTCGCACCAAGTGGCACGGTAAATGAAGCAATTGAGTTATTGACTCCCATTTTCTTGGTTGCCGTTTCCAATGTTACCGGAATAGTGGCGTTACTGCTGGCGGTAGAAAAAGCAAACAGGGCTGTATCACGCATTTTCTTTAGGAAGGTGACAGGATTAAGCCCGGTTAATAACTTTAAGATCACTGGGTAGGTGATAAGAGCATGAGCCAACAAGGCAAATAATACAACAAGGAAGTAAACGATAAGATTACCGAATGTGTCCATTGATAGATCGGTAAACAAGGTTGCCATCAAACAAAACACGCCGTAGGGGGCTATGTTCATCAATATGGTCACCAGGCGCATAATAACTTCATTCATATCCTGAAAAACCTTTGCCAAGCGCTCTCCAGCTTCACCCGATAATGCCATGGCAATACCAAACAAAAGGGCAAAGACTATCACTTGCAGCATGTTTCCTTGAGCAAATGCGGCGAATGGGTTGCTAGGAAACATTTGAATAAGCACCTGAGCCAGTGATGGTGCTTCTCGGCTGGCAAAGCTAGTATCCGTGACCATATTGACCCCTTCACCTGGGCTAATTAACAGTGCCAGGGTCATAGCAAAGGTGATGGCAATGGCCGTTGTCATTAGGTACAGCCCTATGGCCTTACCACCGATACGGCCAAGTTTAGTGGTGTCTTTCAATGAGCAGGTGCCACAAATCAGTGATACAAATACCAAAGGCACTACCAGCATACGCAGGCAGGAAACAAAAATTTCGCCACCAACGGTAAAAACACCGTCAACAAGAAAGCCCCGTATTGAAATCTCTGTGATGTAAAGGGGGATAACAAAGTCTGAACCATCTGGCATCAATAGCTTTAATAGTTGACCTATAATAATACCGGCAATCATGCCGATAATAATGCGGGTGGTAAGGTTTGAAGTATGTTGTGCACTCATATTTGGGGCGTTCTTTTATAGATTTATTGAGGGTATTTCTTATTATTGAGTGTAGCCTATCAATAAATTGCTTAATTAAAAACTGAATTATTGAAGGTTTTTTCATAAGTTAGTGACCTTTTAGCAAATTATCAGTTAAGATGAATATTGTTTGGTAATAAAAAAAGATCAGGGAGATGCTTTTATGGGCTTACTTCGACGCTTAAGTTACTTTATGTTGTTTGCTTTTCTAATTGGTTGCGGGGGAGGAAGTTTAGATGATGACGATGGCGGTGGTGGTAATGAAACCAAAACCCTAACGCTTACTATCAGTACAACAGATGAGTCGCTTCAAGATCCATTAACCGTTACTGGCCAAGTTCCTGCTACTGTTACTGCAACGGTCAGGCAGGGTAATGCTGTTGTTTCAGGAGAAGTGGTAACCTTTACTACTGAAATTGGTGCCTTATCGCCAAACTCTGGCACTGCTTTAACTGATAGTAACGGTATAGCAACTATTACCTTGACCGCAGGTTCCGTTCGAGGGGCGGGTAATGTAACCGCTACTATTGCTTCTGGCGCTGAAGCTTCTGCAGGTTTTTATACCCAGGGGGATGATATTGGCGTAGTAGGTGATGTCAATGTTTCCGTTGCTCTTGTAGATTTAGATGGCAATCCAACACAAACGATCACTGCCTCCAAGCCGGGCAAGGTTATCGCCACGGTAGATGGTATAACTAGCCCTGTCATTGTTTCTTTTACCACGACAAAAGGGGAAATTCCTATTCCCACCGCCATTACCGATGATGAAAACAAAGCAACAGTCGATATTTTGGCGGGCTCTGATATAGGTGCAGGGAAAATTATCGCCAGTTTGGAATCCGAAGAGTCTGGCGAAACTCTAGTTACCATAGGTGCTTCAAATGTCTTGATGGGTAGTGGTGACCCCTTCCAGGAAGGTGTTGCGGATGTTAGCCTAGAGCAAATTTCTGCGGGTGGTACTACGGTAATTTCCGTTGCTATTATCGACGACCAAGGGAATTTATTTACCGATCCGGTTGATGTTAACTTTTCGTCCCGCTGTACCAGTTTAACTGTGCCAGCAGCAACCTTAAGCAGCCCAGTCACCACCTCAAACGGTGTAGCTACCAGCACTTATCTTGCCAAGGGCTGTGTCGGTGATGATACTGTCAGTGTCACCGCAAATGCAGGTGGTATCAATCTGTCGGCAACAGGTGTGGTAAATGTTTTGCCAGCCGATGTCGGTAGCATAGAGTTTGTTTCGGCAACGCCAGAGCATATCTCTATTTTGGGGACGGGCAGCCTGGGTGGTTCGGAAAGCTCTACCATAGTCTTTAGAGTCCTGGATACCAACAGTAACCCGGTCAATAATCAGGTAGTGAATTTTGCCCTGAATTCCGACTTGGGAGGAATCCAATTAATTCCCACCAGCGCCACCACGGATAATAATGGTCTGGTACAAACCGTGATTAACTCAGGTACTGTGGCCACATCGGTTCGCGTGCGGGCTACCATAGATGGCAGCGATCCTGAAATTTCCTCACAATCCAGTGTACTTGTGGTTTCAACCGGTATACCGGATCAGGATAGCTTTAGTCTCTCTGCCAATATATTAAACCCCGAAGGGTGGGATATCGACGGTACAGAAGTGGAAGTAACGGCGCGCCTGGCGGATGCCTTTAATAACCCTGTGCCAGATGGTACGGCGGTAACCTTTACCACAGAAGGTGGCAGAATTGAAGATTCCTGCGTTACCGTTGGTGGAACCTGTTCCGTAATTTGGAACAGTCAAAATACCCGCCCAGAAGGCCTTGAATTGACTCATAGCGGTTGTGCTTTTGGTGTTGATAATAACTCAACTATTGAGTGTTCGGAAGTGTGGAATACTATGGGACAGAAATATGGTGGTCGGGCAACTATTCTAGCTACAGCGATAGGTGAAGAGTCTTTTCCTGATTTAAATGGTAATGCCAGGTTTGATGAAAGTGAAATGGCACGGTTTGCTGGTACCAATATTAGTGGTGCTCCCTATGATTTAAAAGAGGCTTTTGTCGATCATAATGAAGATGGTTTTTATAACCCTGATCCGACCGAAGATGCCATGGCACCCGTCGATCCTAATAATGCCGAAAGTGGTGTGTTAGAAGAGTTTACCGATTTTAATGTTGATGGGGTATTTACCCAAAATGACGGCAAATATAACGGTGTCCTGTGTGCGATACCTGCTCATGATGGTTGTTCAACAGAACATAAATCTATTAATGTCCGTGGTCAGCTAACCTTGATAATGTCGGGCAGCTCAGCATACTTTACCACCAATTCGACCAGTGATGCGGTCAGTAGCACCTATGATCATGATGATGACCCTAATACCGCCGAGATAGCCAACCCTGATTTTGATGCAACGGATAATACCGTTTATATTGCAGGTGAAAATACAGGATCGGCGAGTGTGATCATTGCCGATTTACATAACCAGCCTATGCCGGCCGGCACTATTGTCAGCTTTACTGCGACGGTTGGTTCGGTGCAGGGCACCAGTACTTTTGTCTGGCCCAATGATAATCATAATGGTGGCAGCTTGTTTGGTGTTGCTATTAAAGGGGAAAAAGAGCCTAAGTCTGGTAGTCTGATTGTGGAGGTGACTAGTCCTTCAGGGTTAATCAGCTCTTATACATCCATTGGGATCGTAATTCAATAGAATAATCGATGTATAAAAAAGGCTCCCTGGGGAGCCTTTTTTAATGGAACAAAATAGAGCTCTATTATTTGTTCTTATCCATTTCTGCTAGCAAAAATGCCGAAATTTCCGCGCCTACTTTCAGGGTTTTTTCTGCGCTTTCTGCACCTCGGCCTGAACTATCGGTAAAAGGGGCTATTTCCATCATATCCGCGCCGGTAATGGGGCATGCTTCGCTTAGTTTACGTAAGATGGTCATCGCCTCATCAGGGTACAGGCCATCAGGCTCTGGTGTACCGGTAGCCGCAGCAAAGCTGTCATCTATGGCGTCAATATCAAAGCTGACATAAAGCTCGTCAATTTTCTCCGCTTTCAGCTGAGCCACGATTTTTTCAATAATGGCATCAACCCCTTGCTCCCTGACTTCATTGGCCCAGTGCTGTTTTACACCAAAGGTATTTTCCCAGTGTGATTTGGGCTTGCCGCTGGAACGAATGCCTATCTGGATCAGGTGGCTATTGTCATTTAAGTCATCCAATATGTGCGTACACCAGGAGCCAAAACATAAATCAATGCCTAAACGTTCCACTAGCAGGTCGGTATGGGCATCAAAATGAATAATGGCGGCTCGTTTACCTTGGGCTTTTTTCGCTTGCAGGTAAGCCTTGGTTAACGGATAGCTGTTGGAATGGTCGCCACCTATGCCAAATATGCATTTGTCTGGAAACTCGGCATAAAAGTCGTGTAAGACATCTTCGGTAATGGTTAATGGACTAACGGCATAGTCACTATTCTCATCCTGGTATAAAGCCTTACGACAATTTGAAAGGGTCGCATCATTTAGGTATTTATCGTGTAATAAATGGGGAATGACCCTGACATCGCCGATATCAAACGCGGAAATTTCTGGATATTGTTCAAGCAGGGCAGAGCGGACAAACAGTGGGCCCCAGTTGGCGCCACGCAAAATACCGCCGCCACAATCAGAGGCTATACCTAAAATGACTGCATTAGAAGCTTCCGGAAGCTTTTCTAACGACTCTTTCCATAAAGTTTCTACATTGTCAGCCTGGCCAAAAATAGTATTGTGCAATTGCTCTTTACGCTCTTTTGCCGTGTTAACGGTAAAGACGCCATTGCCAGGTGGGCAAAGGCAGTGCTCAAGCTTATTTTTAAATAGGGTCCAAGAAGTAGTCATAATTAATCTCTTGTTGTTGCTCCGGTGGGGTTTAGGCAAAGCACCAGAGCTGCTTTGGAGTATCGGCGATGTTTTATTATTTTTCCTGCTTTTTTTGAAGATATTAGTATCGAAAGCTAGTTTATTATGATTCGCCTCTTAAGTTTTTCGGAAAAGTCTATTATGATGACGCCCGAAAATCGGCTACATTATAACGAAAAGTAGTAAATAGGCGAATTAATAAAAAATAATTGCTTGTCAGTTTGGAAATTTACAGATATATCTAAATAGTAATTCCATTTTCAAATATTTATTTAAAAGTCTAAGTGTCTTCATCTTAAGCATCATAGCTCGCGTTTTGCTGTTGGATTGCACCTTAGATATGCCGGTTAGAAAGGTACCGGCTTAGTAGGAAATTAAAAATATATGGCAAAATCTCTGGTAATTGTCGAATCGCCAGCCAAAGCGAAGACAATTAACAAATATCTTGGTAAAGACTTTATTGTTAAATCCAGCGTCGGTCATGTCCGCGATTTACCGACCGGCAGTACGGGGAAAAAGGTTGCAGCAAAGTCGCCGGCAGAAGTGCGTAAAATGTCGCCAGAAGCTAAGGCAAAGTATAAGCAGAAACGTGACAGGCAGGCCTTAGTGAACCGCATGGGGATTGATCCCGACAAGGATTGGAAGGCAGACTATCAGATCTTACCCGGTAAGGAAAAGGTCGTCAGTGAACTGAAAAAACTGGCATCGAATGCCGATACCGTCTATCTCGCAACCGATTTGGATCGCGAGGGAGAAGCCATCGCCTGGCATTTAAAAGAGATTATTGGCGGCCAGGATGACAAGTTTAAACGGGTTGTTTTTAATGAAATAACGGAAAATGCCATTCAACAGGCCTTTTCCTGCCCGGGACAGCTCAGCATGCCTGGGGTGAATGCCCAACAGGCAAGGCGTTTTCTAGACAGGGTCGTTGGCTTTATGGTTAGCCCCCTGTTATGGAAAAAGGTCGCCAGAGGCCTGTCTGCCGGCCGGGTTCAGTCCGTTGCCGTAAAATTGGTGGTTGAGCGAGAGCGTGAAATCAAAGCCTTTGATCCAAAAGAGTTTTGGGAAGTTAGTGCTGATACCTTAACATCGAGTGCACAGGCCCTGGCCCTTAACGTCACTCATCAAGCAGGTAAAGCGTTTAAGCCAACTAATGAAGCCGATACTAAAAAGGCATTGGCTGTATTGGAAAGTGCCAGCTACAAGGTGAGCAAACGTGAGGATAAACCTTCAAAGAGCACGCCGTCTGCGCCTTTTATTACCTCGACTTTACAGCAGGCCGCCAGTACCCGCTTGGGCTTTGGTGTTAAGCGCACCATGGGCCTGGCGCAACGTCTGTATGAAGCCGGACATATTACTTATATGCGTACCGACTCAACCAATCTGAGTAAAGATGCGGTTGATATGTGTAGAAATTACATAGCCGATAACTTTGGCAGTAACTATTTACCTGAAAAGCCCAAAACTTACGGTTCTAAGGCCAGTGCCCAAGAGGCGCACGAAGCGATCAGACCTTCCAATGTTAAGCTTGAAGCCGCCTTGTTAACCGGCGTTGATGCCGATGCCAAAAAACTCTATGACTTGATTTGGCGCCAGTTTGTTGCCTGTCAAATGACGGCGGCTCGCTATACCGTCAGTACGCTTACCGTCAGTGCGGCGGACTTTGACTTGAAGGCCAAAGGGCGGGTGATGCAGTTTGATGGCTGGACCAAGGTCCATCCCCAGCTATCGAAAGGGGACGACAAGCATTTGCCTGACTTGAAAGTAGGTGAAGCCTTGTCGCTGGAAAAGCTAACACCTTCGCAGCACTTTACCAAGCCTCCTGCACGCTATGGTGAAGCATCTCTGGTTAAGGAATTGGAAAAACGCTCTATCGGTCGTCCATCGACCTATGCCTCGATTATTTCCACCATTCAGGATCGTGGTTATGTCAGGTTAGAGAAAAAACGCTTTTATGCCGAGAAAATGGGCGAGATAGTGACGGACAGCCTATCTGAAAGCTTTAATAACCTGATGAGTTATAATTTTACCGCCGAGATGGAGCGGGAGCTGGATGATATCGCCGAAGGACAAATAGACTGGAAGGCGGTATTAAACGAGTTTTATAAGAACTTTACCCAGCAACTGGTGCTGGCCGATAAGCCTACCGAAGAAGGCGGTATGCGCAGTAATGAGCCGGTATTAACCGATATCGACTGCCCAAGCTGTGGCCGCAAAATGGGCATAAGAACCGCATCTACCGGCGTGTTCCTGGGCTGTTCCGGTTATGCCTTGCCGCCCAAGGAGCGTTGCACTACTACAATGAACCTAACACCGGGTGAAGAGGCGGTCAGTGTCTTAACCGAAGATCAGGAAACGGAAGCGTTAAGAGCCATGCACCGTTGTGGCAAATGTGGCACGGCGATGGATAGTTACCTGATCGATGAAACCCGTAAGCTTCATGTTTGCGGTAATAACCCTGTTTGTGCTGGCATAGAGCTAGAGCAGGGCACCTTTAAGATTAAGGGCTATGACGGCCCGGTATTGGAGTGTGATCGCTGTCATGCCGATATGGAGCTTAAATCCGGTCGTTTCGGCAAGTACTTTGATTGTACCAATAGCGAATGTAAGAATACCCGCAAGTTGCTCGCCAATGGTGAGGCAGCGCCGCCGAAAGAAGATCCGGTACAGCTGCCAGAACTAGCCTGTGAAAAATCCGATGCGCATTTTGTCTTGCGAGACGGTGCCGCAGGCATCTTCTTGGCCGCCAGCACCTTTCCGCGCTCAAGGGAAACCCGGGCGCCCAAGGTGGCAGAGTTACAACGATTCAGGGACAGAATTTCGCCCAAGTTCTATTACCTGGCCGATGCACCAGCCCAGGATCCCGATGGCAACCTGGCAGTTGTTCGCTATAGCCGTAAAACCAAAACTCAGTATGTGATGAGTGAAGTCAGTGGTAAGGCGACGGGTTGGAGTGCCCGTTATATTGATGGCAGCTGGGTTGAAGAGCAGGCCAAGAAAAAAGCGACTAAGGCCAAGGCCAAGAAGGCCAAAAGCTAAGCTCACAGAGATAATAAAAAAGCGCTTTAAGAGCGCTTTTTTTATACCTGTTGGCTTTAGTAACTTGGCAAGACATTATTGCCATTCTAATTCATCAATGATCTGTCTGGCCTGGGCTATGGTGCAGTCTGTCCTTGCCATTAGCTCATTAACGGTAATACCGGGCTTTTGCTTGGCTATCTTTAGCAAGCAGTCATGAGACAGCACCAGGTATTGCTTTCTTAAATGATTTGCCAGCCAGTGCCAGCTTTTTTCTTCTGACTGTTCGATAAAGGCAATAATGGCTTCTATTTGTTCAAAGCTGGCTTTAAGCTGCCAGTTTCTTGAGCGGCCAATACGGTGCAGGTCGCAGCCCAATGCCCTGATCTCAGCCTTTAAGGCATAAGCCTTCAGGGTTTTACGCAGGAAAGAAGGCAGGGTTATGGGTGTATGGTCAGGGGATTTCATTTTTATATCAGTAAAAAAGCCAGCAACTTGCTGGCTTGTTAATCACATCAAATAGTTTGTTACCATTTCTTTTTAGGTTGAAACAGCATATCCAAATCATCTTCTTCTGCCTTGGCTTTTTTCGCAGCATCTTGAGCATTGGCATTTTTTAACGATGAAGTGATTTCTTCGAGCTTCTCTTCCAGCTCGGCTATTTTTGTTGCCTTATATTCAGATTGTAACGGATGATCTTTAAGGGTTTGCAGGGCTTTTTCGAAATACTGGCGCGCGGAACCTATCATTTCCTTGTTATAGGCTTGACTACCCCTTTTCATTAAACTTTCGATATTGATTTTTAACTGCATGCCATCCAGGCGCGTGTCTTCGCGCATAAAGGTCTGGGCATCCAATGCTCCTTTGGTTTGCTCTGACTTTAATACCGCTCGAAGTTTTTTGATACATTGCAAAATAGCAACCAACTGCTGTTCATTGTCTGGTAAAATAAAGGGTTCATCACTTGGCGTTTGATTTTCTGCCAGCTCCTTTGAAGCATTCAACCTTGCTTCCATTTCCCGAACTCGGCTGTTGATACCTTTCGATTCAGGCATTAGCTGTTGCATGGCTTTTACTGCATTAAGGCTACGCAGATTAAGTACCTCGATGATCCCTGGATTATGGGGTAAATGGGTAAGGTTGAGAATCAGGTCTTCTGTCTCATCGATAACGGCTTTCTGTTTAGCGACCTTGGCACGTTTTTCTTGTTCTAGTTTTTCTTTATGCTGTTGGATGGCATTGACTATTACAACAATAATAATCAGCGCAATAATCAAACCAACGATAATCATGATCATAGTTATTACTCATATATGAAAAAACAAACTACATTATTGCAGTCTACAAAAATTGTCATCTTTAGCATAGAGCTATCTGCTTATTTTATTGATATATACCCGAGTCACCTCAAGATGCTAGATTTCAGCAAGAGATAAAAAGCTTGTAGGCAAGGCGTTGATTGCAGATAAGGGGTATTCCCTTATCAAAATCAATAACGTAGCATACAAGCTTTTTAGCCTTGCCCTGCGGGAGTTTCACAGTGATGCCATTACGGCGTTGTGTTAATTTGAAAGGTGCCTACATTCCGGCATTAACACGCCTTGTACTGTCACCACTGTGAAGCTCTGAAACGAGCTTCTTGAGGTAACTCGGGTATAGACCTTTGATTTGTCTAAAAGCAATTAATATTCTCTTTTGCCGGAAACTGTTTTGGCGGTATTTATGTAAACAGCTTGTTAAATCAGAAAAATTCCCTTATTTGTTGCAAATTATTTACAGAAAGATTAAAAATGATATGGAATAAATTTTCAATTAAGTATATATTTTTCGAATAAAAAAATCTCTGAACCACGACTATGAAGCTGCAACAACTCCGCTACATTGTTGAAGTACTCAACAATAATCTTAATGTTTCTGCCACGGCAGAAAGCTTGTACACCTCACAACCAGGCATCAGTAAGCAGGTCAGAATGCTTGAAGATGAACTGGGCATTCAGATTTTTGGCCGTAGCGGCAAACACCTAACCCATGTTACCTCGGCAGGAAATGAGGTGATCAATATTGCCACCGAAATCTTGTCAAAGGTTGAGGCGATTAAGGCGGTTGCACGTGAACATACCCAGCCGGACGAGGGTAAGTTGAGGATTGCCACAACCAATACGCAGGCCCGTTATGCCTTACCTGAAGTGATCCAGGGCTTTATTAAAAGATATTCTAAAGTTTCCATGCATATGTATCAGGGAACACCGGCACAGATCAGTGATGCGGCCGCCAAGGGAGATGCAGACTTTGCCATTGCTACCGAGTCATTGCACTTGTACAACGACCTGGTGATGTTGCCTTGCTATCATTGGAATCGCAGTATTATCGTCAGGCCGGATCATCCATTGGCGAAAAAGCGAGATATCAGCATTGAAGATATTGCTCAATATTCACTGGTGACCTATGTCTTTGGCTTCACCGGACGCTCGGAACTGGATGATGCTTTCAATAGCGCTGGCGTTGAGCCAAAAATCGCCTTTACCGCAACCGATGCCGATGTCATCAAGACCTATGTCAGGTTGGGGGTGGGCATTGGAGTCATTGCCTCTATGGCCATGGATCCCAAGCAGGATAGTGACTTGGTGACCATAGATGCCAGCCACCTGTTTAAAGCCAGTACCACCAAGATAGGTTTCAGAAGAGGCACCTTCCTGCGCGGTTATATGTTTGACTTTATCGAAAGGTTTGCGCCACACCTCAATCGTGATCTGGTGACGCGAGCAATATTGCTAAAAAATAATACAGAAATCGATGAGCTCTTTTCCGGCATCGAACTGCCGACCCGTTAGTTTTACCTTAATATCACTAACGAGTAGTAGAGATAAAAAAGCGCGAATGATATCGCGCTTTTTTATTGGGGAAATTTGGGGTTAACACTCGATTATATTCACGGCCAGGCCGCCTCGAGAGGTTTCCTTGTACTTGGTTTTCATATCATTCCCAGTATCCCACATGGTCTTGATGACCTTGTCCAGAGAGACTTTTTGGGTACCTGTTCCCCGAAGCGCCAGGCGAGAGGCATTAATGGCTTTTACCGCCCCCATGGCATTACGCTCGATGCAGGGGACCTGTACCAGGCCTCCGACGGGATCACAGGTCAGGCCCAGGTTATGCTCCATGCCTATTTCGGCGGCATTCTCTACCTGGCTTGGTGTTCCGCCCATGATTTCGGTAAGGGCTCCGGCGGCCATAGAGCAGGCGACGCCCACTTCCCCCTGACAGCCGACCTCGGCACCGGAAATGGAGGCATTGGTTTTGTATAGTATGCCGATGGCTGCTGCGGTTAACAGATAACGGATACAGTCTTCGTCTTCAACCGGCTTGATAAATTTATCATAGTAGCAGAGCACGGCAGGGATAATCCCGGCGGCACCATTGGTGGGCGCGGTAACGACCCGGCTCCCGGCGGCATTTTCCTCGTTGACGGCCAGGGCAAACAGGTTGACCCAGTCCATGGCCCCCATGGGATCATTACTCTTTTCCACCATTAAGCTTCTGTGCAGGGCAGGTGCCCTGCGGTTCACCTTGAGACCACCGGGCAGTATGCCTTCGGTTTTTATACCACGCTCGACACTCTGGTACATGGCCTGCCATATTTCAATCAGCTTTTGGCGTATGCTTTGTTCGTCGTTCAGGCACTTTTCATTGTCCATCATCAGGGTACTGATGCTCTTGCCAGTTTCTGTGGCAACACGCAGCAATTCGTCGGCCGAGGTAAAATAGTGTGGGCGCTTGATATTGGTGTGTAATGACAGTGCCTTGTCTTTTTCTACTTCATAGTCGGTATCACGGACAATAAAACCGCCGCCGATGGAATAATAAGTTTCTTCCAATATCACCTTGTCTTGCTCAAAGGCGTAAAGCGTCATGGCATTGGCATGGGCGGGTAGAGTTTTACGCCTGTGATATATGATGGCGTCGTCTTTTGGAAAATCGACGCTATGGCTGCCATCAAGTTGGATTTTTTGGCTTTCCACCACGGATGAGAGAATTGTTTCAATGGCATCGACCGGGATCTCTTCTGGCGACTCTCCGGAAAGCCCTAAAATAACGGCCTTGCCCGTGCCATGACCTATACCTGTCTGTCCCAGGGAACCAAAAAGTTCACATTTAACACGATCGACCTGTTTTAATAAATTTTGCTCAGCCAGATGCTCGACAAAGAGTTTCGCTGCCTTCATTGGACCCACGGTATGGGAGCTGGAAGGGCCAATGCCAATTGAAAACATATCAAATACACTAATCATGATAAAGCCTGAATAATCATTGTTAAAAACATATAAATGTAAAATTATATTCGGTAATGTTAACTGAAAGTCATCAATGTAAACAACAAAAAATAAAATTAATCATGGAAGATAAACTGCCGCTAACTAAGATGTTCGGCCAAATCTTTTAACATGGCGGCGGTTGCGCCCCAGATATTATAGCCCTGGTAGGGCATAAAGTGGACGGGGTGAGCTTTCCCCTTATGCTGTACTTCCACCGACCTATGGTTTTGGGTGTTGAGAAAGTGCATCAGTGGTACATGAAACAGCTCGGCGACTTCACCGCTGTCTATTTTGTAATCCAGTTGCCTGGAGATCATGGCGACAACCGGCGTAACAACAAAGCCGCTAATGGTTTGATAAGGGTGCAACTGGCCGACAATGCTAACGGCCTCCGGTGATAAGCCTATTTCTTCCCTGGCTTCCCTGACGGCAGTTGCCAGAAGATTTTCATCATCAGGCTCTGATTTTCCGCCGGGAAAACTGATCTGGCCACCATGGTGCTTTAAGTGTTCGGCACGCCTAGTGAGCAATACATTCAATCTTCCCTGCTCTTCAAAAAGCGGTATAAGCACAGCCGCCTGCTTCAATTGACTGTGGTAGCGGTATTTATGACTGGAAGCGGATAATTGCTTTAATTGAAAACGCTTTAAAAATTCGTTTCTCGTCATAAAATCCCCTTAATAAAAACTACATATCCTTTAGTATAGGCAGTATCTTTTCCACTTTATCGAAGGTTTCCTGGTATTCACTGTCCAGGTCAGAATCTGCCACCAGGCCACCGCCTGCCCAGCAGTATATCCTTCCTTGTTCGCAAATCAGGGTACGTATGCTAATACTGGTATCCATACTACCACATGCCGACAGGTAACCGATAGAGCCGCAGTATACACTGCGTCTATGTGGCTCAAGCTCCTCTATGATTTCCATGGCACGAATTTTCGGGGCGCCCGTGATGGAGCCGCCGGGAAAGGCTCCGCGCAACAAGTCTGTACCGTCAAACTCTGGTGACAGCTTGCCTTCTACCGTGCTAACCAGGTGATGCACCGCCGGAAAGCTCTCAATATCGAATAACTTGGGAACAAGAACCGAACCTGGCTGGCATACCTTGCTGATATCATTACGCAGCAAGTCCACTATCATCAGATTCTCCGCCCTGTCCTTATCCGCGTTAGCCAAGGCCAATGCCTGGGCTCTATCCTGTTCAGCAGTTTTCCCCCTTGGCCGGGTGCCCTTGATTGGCTTGCTTTGCACCAGGCCGTCTTTTAGCTGTAAAAAACGCTCCGGTGAGACACTTAATATCGCGGCATCCTCTAGCCGGATAAAGGCCGAAAAGGGCGCGTTATTTTCCGCCCTTAATGCCAGGTAGGCACTAAATTCATCTCCCTGGTACTCACTAGTAAAACGTTGTGCCAGATTGATTTGGTAGCAATCTCCCGAGAGCAGGTATTCATGCACTTGGTTGAATCTATCACCATAGGCACTTTTATCCATATTGGCTTGCCAGTCTCCGGCTAAGGAAAAGGGCTCCGTTGAGCTTTCTACACTTATTTGCTTTGCCAGCCAGTCCTGGGTTTCCTGTCTTTCATGTTCGGGACAGATAAGGAAAAATTCTTTATTCTTATTATCATAAACCACTGCCTGGGTATAAATGCCCACTGCCATCTCAGGTAGACCTAAATCCCTATCGGCGATACTTGGCAGTTTTTCAAAACTCCGGCCCAAATCATAGCCAAAATAGCCCAGGGTTCCGCCATTAAAAGGCAGGGCATTGGCCTCTAGCTGGTAGCAAGAAAAGATTTTCTCTTGTTCGCATTTCAATAACTGTAGCGGATCTTCAACGCTTGTGCGGTTTTGACCATGAGTTAAATCCTGTATCTGAGTTTGCTCGCCATTAGTTTGCAAGGTTACTACCGGATGCCAAGCCATAATATCGTAGCGGCTATCCATATGGTCACTGTCGCAGGAGTCCAGCCAAATCGCCCAGGGCAAATGAGCCAGGCAGCTAAACAAGTCTTTAGGGGAGTCAATTCCCGCCAGTGTTAAGTCGTCGGTCGTTATTTTTATTAGTGGACTTTGTTCAGACAATTTTTTACGCATCTATAGGTGGCCGTAAATTAGCTGTATTCAAGATAAGTTACTGGCAGGGTTTTAACAAGCAGGGTATCATATCGGCAAAATTATAACTTTCAACTAGAGATTGAAAATCACCATAAGGGCGTGGTGAATTTTCAAGTTTAAATTTTGTTCATGGTAAACGCTTTATGCTCGCGGCGCGAGCTAGGTAACATGGTTATTCCATGTCAATAGTGAGCAACAAAGAGCAAAAAGTGTTTAATTGAACCCTTTGGGCAGTGTTTGTTTGCTATTTCTACTGCGTTATAGCCTGTTTGAGTAGAATAACTACACTTTACGTGCTTTGCCTTGTATAAATAGCAAACAAACTACGGCAAAAATAAACTTGAAAGATCAACACGCCCTAAATCTTACATTGAAGCAAAGAGACTGATATGGCCATTATTAAACAACAAGACTTGATCGACAGTGTTGCCGATGCGTTGCAATACATCTCCTATTATCATCCTTTGGACTTTGTCCAGGCGTTGGAAAAAGCCTACCACAGAGAAGAGAGCCAGGCGGCAAAAGATGCCATTGCCCAGATCCTGATTAACTCTCGCATGTCGGCTTATGGTAAGCGACCTATTTGCCAGGATACTGGGATAGTGACCTGTTTTGTGAAAGTGGGCATGGCGGTTCAGTGGGACAAGACGGATATGACGGTTCAGCAAATGGTGGATGAAGGCACGCGTCGCGCCTATATGAATCCGGACAATCCGCTGCGCGCTTCTATTGTTGCCGATCCGGCCGGTGCCCGTAAAAACACCAAGGACAATACGCCTTCTGTCGTTCATATCGAGCTGGTGGAAGGTGATGAAATTGAAGTCATGATTGCGGCAAAAGGCGGCGGTAGTGAAAATAAAACCAAGATGGCCATGCTAAACCCGAGTGACTCCATTGCCGACTGGGTGGTAAAAACTCTGCCTAGCATGGGGGCCGGCTGGTGTCCTCCTGGCATGCTGGGCATAGGCATTGGCGGTACCGCTGAAAAAGCCGGTGTCCTGGCCAAGGAGAGCCTGATGGATCCCGTTGATATCCAGGAGTTGATCGATCGCGGACCGGAAAATGCCGAAGAAGAGTTGCGCCTGGAAATCTATGAGCGTGTTAACAAACTCGGGATTGGCGCGCAGGGCCTTGGTGGTTTAACGACTGTGGTTGACGTTAAAATCAATTCTGTGCCCACTCACGCCGCTTCCAAGCCTGTGGTGATGATCCCTAACTGTGCGGCAACACGCCATGTTCATTTCCACCTTGACGGTTCAGGGCCTGCGGATTTGAAACCGCCCAAGCTTGAAGACTGGCCGGAAATTACCTGGGAAGTGGGGGATAATGTTCGCCGGGTAAATGTGAATGGCTTGACCAAGGCCGATATTGCGGAGTGGAAAACGGGTGAAACCGTGCTGCTAAGCGGTACTATCCTAACAGGTCGTGATGCCGCCCATAAGCGTATTCAGGATATGCTGTCAAAAGGCGAAGACTTGCCAGTCGATTTCACTGACAAGTTTATCTATTACGTAGGCCCGGTAGATGCCATTGGTGATGAAGCGGTTGGTCCTGCCGGCCCGACAACGGCAACCCGTATGGATAAGTTCTCGGAAATGATGCTGTCGAAAACGGGCTTGTTGGGCTCTATTGGCAAATCCGAGCGTGGCGCGGCAACAGTGGAAAATATCAAACAGCATAAATCCGTATACCTGATGGCGGTAGGCGGTGCTGCCTATTTGGTTTCCAAGGCGATTAAAAAGGCAAAAGTGGTTGCCTTCCCTGAGCTTGGAATGGAAGCCATTTATGAATTTGAAGTAGAAGATATGCCGGTGACGGTCGCCGTTGATACCAATGGTGAATCCGCTCATGTCACAGGTCCTGCAATCTGGCAGGCGAAAATTGAAGAGCTGGATAACGAATTAAGCTCTTAACTCAAATGAAAAACGCCCAAAAGGGCGTTTTTCTTATATTTATAACCAATAATAATATTCGCAGAGATCGATTATGAAAAGGAAATTACTTACACTCGCGGCGCTTGCCGGAGTGACTCAAGCTTCGCTTGCTCAGGCTGATGTCTTAACGGTAGAAGCCTTGAACCAATTGAACCAATTGCATAATGTCGTGGTATCTCCCAAGGGAGATGTCATGGTCTATGGGCTGAAAAAGGGTACGGCATCAAAAGATAACCATCTATACCTGCAAAACATTCAGTCGGGCGAGGTCCAGCAAATTACCAGCCACGAGAAGCCAGCAGGCAATGTGATATTTTCCGCCGATGGCAGCAGACTGTACTTTTTATCTTCCCGTAGCGGTAGCTCGCAAGTTTGGCAATTGCCCCTGGCAGGCGGTGAAGCCCAGCAAGTTACTGACCTGCCATTGGATATCAACGGTTTTCAAATCAGTGACGATGAAAAAACCTTTGCTCTGTCCATGACGGTCATGCCAGGTTGTGCTGATTTTCAATGTACCCTGGATGCCAAGGCCGCTGATGCCAAGAAAAAACATAATGTCCGCACCTATGATCAGCTTATGGTGCGTCACTGGGACGTCTGGAACACTCCCTACAAGGAACACCTTTTTGTAGCCAGTAAGCCGGACAGCGGTCAGATCAAAACGGCTACCGACTTGATCCCGGACTGGCACTCGGATATCGCCGGTATCGGCCAGGTAGACTTCCACCCTAATGGTACTTCCTTGGTGTTTTCTGCCAAGTACCCAGACAAGAATGAAGCCTGGACCACTAACTTCGATCTGTTTGAAGTGGACCTGAACAAGAATTCCCTGACCAATATCACCGAAGAAAACAAGGCCTGGGATGCCAAGCCGGTTTATTCCAACAATGGCCGTTACCTGGCCTATGTCGCCATGTCCAAGCCCGGCTACGAATCCGATAAGTTTTCCATACGGGTGCGTGACAATACCACGGGCAAGGTCAAGAGCATTGCCTCGCAATGGGACCGTTCAGTGAGCGAGATCACCTTTGCCGATGACAACAGAACCCTTTATGTGACGGCGCAGGACATAGGTCAGAAAAGCATTTTTGAAATTCACCCCGAATTTGGTGATGTCCGCTCTGTCTATAATGACGGTACGGCGGGTAACATTAGCGTGATTGGCGAAAATATCTATTTCACCCGCCATGCGCTGAATGCACCGACCGATATCTATATGATCAATCGTGACGGCTATGGCTTTAAGCAGTTAACTGAGGTCAACAAGGAAAAGCTGGCCAATACCCAGTTTGGCGACTTTGAGCAGTTCAGTTTCAAAGGCTGGAACAACGAAGACGTGTATGGCTACTGGGTAAAGCCGGCCAACTTTGAGCAGGGCAAGAAATACCCTATGGCCTTCCTGGTTCATGGTGGTCCTCAGGGCAGTTTCGGCAATATGTTCCACTATCGCTGGAATGCCCAGCTATGGGCGGCCCAGGGCTATGGTGTGGTCATGATTGACTTTCATGGTTCGACCGGCTACGGCCAGGCCTTTACCGATTCTATCGCCCGAGACTGGGGCGGTAAGCCGCTTGAAGACTTGAAAAAAGGTTATGCCGATGTGCTAAAAAACCACGCCTGGCTGGATGGTGATCAGGCCTGTGCGCTGGGCGCCTCTTATGGCGGCTATATGATGAACTGGATTGCGGGGAACTGGAACGATGGTTTCAAGTGCCTGATTAACCATGCCGGCTTGTATGATATGCCAAGCTTTTACGGCTCAACCGAAGAACTTTGGTTCCCCGAACATGACTTGGGTGGCCCGGTCTGGGAAGGCAGCGAAGACTATAACAAGTTTAATCCGGCGGCCTATGTTAACAACTGGCAAACACCTATGCTGGTTATCCAGGGCGAGCTGGATTACCGCGTACCTTATGCCCAAAGCCTGGGCGCTTTCACTACCTTGCAACGCAAGGGCATAGACAGCCGCTTGGTAATGTTCCCGGGTGAAGATCACCATATTCGCAACCCGGATAACTTGATTGTCTGGTACCAGGAAGTATTTAACTGGCTGGCGCGTTATATCAAGCCAGGCGAATAGGGCTTATAGCTTACAGGCAATAAAAGGCATATCAATTTTGATATGCCTTTTTGTTGTTAGGACTTACCATTTAAGAAAATTCATGATTTAATACCTGTTGATAATTACAGTGTTTAGTGATGCCTGCATGGATTTACAACAACTAAAAGAATACCAACTGCTCATTTTTATCGGTTTTGCGGTTATTTTCCTGCTCTGGCAACTAGTCAATAGCATGCGTATCGGGCAAGTTAAACGCTTGCAGCAGGAACAGGATAGTAAGCTGCAGGCCTTGCTGGAAAAACTCTCTCTCAGCAGCGATCTTTCTGACAAGTTTCATCAGCAGGTGTTGCAACAGGCCAATCATAACCAGCAGTATCTGACCCAGTCCCAGCAGGAGTTCAAGGCCTACTTTGAACAACAGATTGCCGGCTTGCGCATTAAGTTACTCAGGCAGCTCAATGAGCAGAAGGAACAGTTTAACGATAACCAGCATAAGGCAGTGGGCCAGCTGATAGAGCACTTAAACAAGGCGACACAGGCTAACCGTGAAGAGCTGGCTAAGTCCATGCTACAAAGCAGTGAGCAAATGGCCAAACGCATCGACCAGCTTACTCAGTCAACAGATAAACGATTGCAGGATATCAGCGGCCAGGTGGAAAAACGCCTGGCCGATGGTTTTGATAAAACCACCAAGACCTTTAATGATATATTAAAGCGCCTGGCATTGATTGACGATGCCCAGAAAAAGATCACCGAACTGTCCAGCAATGTCGTCAGTTTGCAGGAAGTGCTGGCGGATAAGCGATCCCGCGGTGCCTTTGGTGAGGTGCAGTTAAATGCACTGATCCGCAATGTTTTGCCCGAGCAGCATTTTGCGCTGCAGCACACCTTATCAAATGGCAAGATTGCCGACTGTGTCCTGTTTTTGCCCGAGCCTACCGGCAATGTCGTGATAGACTCCAAGTTTCCGCTGGAAAGTTATCAGCGCATGATGGATAACCAGAGCAGCGAGCTGGAGCGAAAGGCGGCGGAGCGCCAGTTTAAGGCGGATATTAAGAAGCATATCAATGACATCAGCAGTAAGTACCTGATTGAAAAGGAAACCTCGGAAGGGGCCATCATGTTTATCCCGGCCGAGGCGATATTTGCCGAAATCCATGCCCATCAAGGGGAGCTGGTTGAATATGCCAACAAGCAGCGCATCTGGCTGGCATCTCCCACAACACTGATGGCGATATTGACTACCGCCAGGGCAGTACTGAAAGACGATGCCACCCGTGAGCAAATCCATGTTATTCAGGCACACCTATCTGAACTTTCCGGTGACTTTAACCGTTTTCGCTCCCGTTTCGATAATCTGGCCAAACATATAGATCAGGCGGCAACCGATGTTAAGCAAATCCATACCTCAGCCAATAAGATCAGCAAACGCTTTGATAAAATCGAGCAGGTGGAATTACAGGTGTCCGAGCTGGAAGCACTTGAACTCAATGACAATGAAGTGTGTAATTAGACGGGTGAGAATACTTGCCTGTCGTGCTAATGACAAAAAGAACAATAAAAGCTGGAGTTTAGCTTGCAAAACCTTATTAAAGGCCTGAAAAACACCCTGTTCAGCCTTGTTTTGACTGCCCTGGTCTTTTTTACCCTGTTAAAGACCCAGAGCCATTGGCTTTCCTGGCTGCCCGTTATTGATACCTTACTCTATGGCCTGTTAGTCATTGCCGCGCTCTTTGCCGCCCAGTTTAACCGTAGCCGTTTTACTCTGCTCGCCTGTGCCTGGTTAGTCTACTACCTTCATCAATCCTTTAGTTTTTCCTGGTCGCCCTGGCTGGCCAATAATCAGGACTGGCAGTTGCTGACCGGGCTTTGGTTATTGGCCCTGTTGAGCCTGATAAAAGACAGGGGGCTAATATCCGTACATGGCCTAAGCCGCATTTTCTTTGTGCTTGGTTGTGGGGCCCTGGCTTACCTCTGGTTACTGGGGTACGAGCACGGGGTGACCTATCTGGCCAGTCAGCAAATCAGCTTTAGCTGGCTTGACTATCTGGCCCTTGAATTACCCTTGGTGCTTGTCGGTCTTTGGTTACTGGTAAGAAGCCTGTTTAAGGCCAGCTTAACCGACTGTGCATTGCTGGTTAGCTTTATTGTCTGGGGATTGGACCATTACCAAATGATTGCCTTGCCGCTGAGCCTGGTTCTTAGCGTACTGGCTTGCCATTATTTGCTGGTGGTGGTGATAGATTCCTATTTCCTTGCCTATCGAGACGAGCTGACCGGCTTGCCGTCGCGCCGGGCCTTGAATCAACTGGCGTTGTCACTGGGCCGAAAATACACCCTGGCCATGATGGATATCGATCATTTCAAGAAGTTTAATGATACCTATGGCCATGATATAGGTGACCAGGTATTGAAACTGGTGGCATCGAAACTGGCCAAGGTCAAAAGTGGCGGCAAGGTATTTCGCTATGGCGGGGAAGAGTTTACCGTGGTATTTCCACGCAAGTCTGTGGAGCAGTCGATAGCAGAACTGGAAGCATTACGCCAGTCAATTGCCGATTATAAAATGGTGATCCGCAAGCCACAGCGGAAAACCAAGCAGGATCGTAAGGGCAAGAAAACCAGTGATATGAAAACCGTCAGCGTCACCATTTCAATAGGGGTTGCGCAGCGCAGCAATAAACAGAAATTTGAAAAGGTGCTGAAAGAGGCAGACCTTGCCCTGTACAGGGCGAAAAAGGCCGGCCGTAATAATGTCAGCCAGTAAGCTGTTGTAATATCAAACCATATCACAGTTTTATCTGTATCTTACCTATCACCTTAAGGGGTTAAATAACGATACGAATTGGTATTCGTATCGTCATAGTGCCATTGGTACCCTAGTTAATGCACGACCGACACCTGCCTATTAAGCTGGGCCTCATTGTATAAGAGTTTTACTCGAATCTGAGGTGTTACTGCATGTATAAACTTTTTTCTATTTTAATCTTGTTGAGTCTTGCCGTTCCTAGCTTGGCACAGGGACAGCAAAAGCCTGCCACTGAGGTAGCGACCCTTACCTTTGTTGACAAACCCCTGCTAGTGCGTGACTTGTTAGGCGAGCTCATCTCAGTGCAAAAGCAGACCATAGCGTCGCAAATTTCGGGAATTGTCACTTCGAACAGAGTTGCCATGGGGCAAAGGGTAGCAAAAGGGGAAGTCCTGGTTCGTTTGGATAGCCGGGATGCCAAGGCACAATTAATACTCGCCAAATCTCAGCACAAGCTGGCGTTAACCAAGGTAAAGCAGGAGACACTGGCTTATAACCGTATAAGGCAAACCTACGTAAAAAAAATGGCCTCAAGCTCTCAGCATGACTCGGCAAAATTCAGCCTTGAACAGGCGCAAAATCAGCTGGAGTCTGCCAAGGCCAAATTGAAACTGGCCGAGCTCTACCTGGAAAAGCATAATATTTGCGCACCCTTTGATGGCGTGCTGACAACTGCCTCTCCCGTAATCGGAAAGCAGGTCTTGCCCGGGGAGAAGCTGGTCACCCTGATCAATGATAAAAAACTCACGATTACCGCCAGGTTATCGGCAAAAGAATTAATGCAGGTTAGAAACAAGCGATTGAGGCTTATACTGCCAGAACGGCAAGAAGTGTTTTTTGACCTGCAGGAAGTTTCACCTGCTGCTGATCCCGCGACCGGGCTGATTGAGGCTCAATTCGCATACCCGATACCTGGAGAGCAAACCTATGCTGATGGCCAGGCTTTTCCGGGACAGACCATGGCGTTCAAGCTGGTAAAAAACCAAAGTGATATTCCAAACCAGGCGCTAGTGCAGCAAAACCAAGAGAGATATGTGCTAACCGCCAACAGGGAGCAGGTTGTCCGGAAAACACTGGCCGAGCTCTCTGCGGGCGACAAGGTTATTAAAACTAATTTAAGTAATTGATATGTTAAATTTAATCATAAAACAGAGACGCGCTATCCAGCTGTGCTTTATCCTGGTCTTTGTGCTGGGATTTGTGTCGTTAAGCAAACTGGGCACGGCAGAGCTGCCCGAACCGCCGGGTAGTGGCATTCAGGTCACCGCCGTTTTACCCGGTGCATCTCCTGAAGAAGTGGATAAGAAAGTGGCCAGGTTGCTACAGAACGCCATCAAGGATATTTCAGGTGTAAAAGAGGTGGGCAGTTCATCTAAAGACTCGTTTTTATCCCTGTATGTCAAGTTTAATGCCGGTAGTGATGACCATGATGCCCTGCAGCGGGAAGTGAGCCAGGTGATCTCTCAGGTGCCGGGTTTACCTCCAGAACTCGAAGGACCCTTTATCAGTCGCAGCATTAACCGCTTGTTTCCCGTGATGACACTATTATTTGAAGGTGGCACTGATCTACAGCGGCACCAGGCCTGGTTTGAGGTTAAGCAGGCGATCAAGCATATCGGGGCGGTGGATATGGTAGATACCCTTGGAGACCGTGAACAGCGCATCGAAATTCGGCTAAAGACCTTAAAACTTCAGCAGCTAGGACTACGGATAGATAGGGTCAGTAATATCATAGGGTCTGCCATTGCCGATCAGGCAGCGGGCCGGCAGCAAAGCTTTCTATCCCTGCAGCGTATCAGGGTCAAGGCAGAGCCGAAAAATCTATCTGAGCTCAAGGCATTGCCCATTAATATCAAGGGCGCCATATTTCGCCTGGAGCAGCTAGCTGAGGTTAAAGAAACCCTGGCACCTAAAACCGTGGGCGTTTACCACAGGGGAAAAAGTGCCTGGTACGTCAATATCTATCGTCGGCCCGACTCTAAGGTCGCCGATATTTCAAAGGCGCTAAATGGGCTGGTTGCAACCTATAACCAAAGATTCGCCGAGCAGAAACTTGGGCTTAAACTCTCTATCGTTCAGGATCGTAACCTGATTGTTAACGGGACACTCGATGAACTAAGAGACTCAATTCTACTGGGCATGGCATTAGTACTTGCCGTGCTTTGCCTGTTCTTTGGTTTTCACAATGCCTTGTATGCCGCCATAGGGATCCCATTTGCTTTTTTTGCCAGCTTTATCGCGATGGATGCCCTGGGACTGACCCTGAATACCCTGACACTTTTTGGCCTGGTGCTGGTTTGCGGCATGATAGTGGATGATGCCATCGTGGTGCTGGAAAGCGTGTTTAAAAAACTGGAGCGGGGTGAAGAGACCATAGCCGCCATAGGTCAAGGCATAAAAGAAGTGCTGCCGGCGGTGCTCAGCTCAACCGGCACCACGATAGCGGCCTTCCTGCCATTGCTTTTTATCTCGGGTGATATGGGGGAGTTTATCGGGCAAATTCCCAAGGTGGCCATTTTGGCCCTTGTTGCCTCACTCTTTGAGTGCCTGGTTATTCTGCCGATTCACATTTATCACAGGCAAAAAGGTGTTCAAAATCATGGGCGAAAGATGCCAGCTGGCAAGCAGGGCAATCCTTTGCTAAATGATAAAATGATCTTGCTTGCTAATCGCTGTGCTGCATTGGCCAAAAGGCTGATAAAACACCCGATTAAAAGCCTGCTGGCTTTTCTTGTCCTGTTTTCTATCAGTGGCCTGGTGTCCTACCAGACCATGAATTTTAAAATGTTTAACGCCAGCGAAGTACGCTCGCTTAAGTTTCATCTGAGCTTTAAACAAAATACGGATCTCGACCTGGTCAGCCGACTGATGAAAAAACAAATGCCAGGACTCGAACAAATAGACAATGTTAAAGATGCCATTCTGTTAACTGGCTTCAGTGACTACAATTATGCCCGTATTGAAAAACCTCATCTTGCCATGGTTGAATTGCTGCTTGAGCCCAAAGGACAAAAGCCTCAAGGTGCTAGTCAGGTGGCCGAGCGTGCTAAAGCAATGCTGAGCCGATTACCCGGGCTGGAAAAGCTGCACTTTGTGATGGCGGAAAATAAGCCGCCAGAGCAGGCACAGGTCAAAATATATTTATATGGGAATGAGCCAGACAGGCTAAGGCAGGCGGCCGAAAATGTCCGCTTTGCCCTTGGCAGCATTGAATCCATCGAAAATATTTCCAACCCCATGGAAGATGGTATTCTTGAAAAGGTCTTTAATGTTAATCATGAAATGGCCAGCCATTATGGTATTAGCGCAAAAGAAATTGCCAAGCTGATGCATATTGCCGTCACCGGAGAAAAAATCGCCAAAATGGACAGGGGTAATGAAGTGGTGGATATCTATGTGATGGCCAAGCAGTCAACGGCTTCGACTGCCGGCCTGCTTAACCACCTGACACTGCCTAATGGCAAGAGTATCGCCACCGACAATCTAGGAACCTTTAGTGAGCGAATTGCCCCGGATACGGTTAGGCGTTATCAGGGGCAAAGGTATATTCGCATTACCGCAGATATTAACCAGTCCGTGCTTTCAACCTATAAGACCCACGGGGAAATTGATCGCTTAATTACCCCTGACCTGTTGCCAGCAGGCGTTTCTTTTGAACAATTGGGAGAGTATACCAATACCCAGGAGTCACTGGCTTCCATGATCCAGTCTTCCTTGCTGGCCCTGGGCCTAACTTATTTTATCCTGGTGCTGCTGTTTAGATCTTATTCTCAGCCGCTTATTGTGATGCTGACCATCCCCTTAGCCTATGTTGGTGTGGTATGGGGCTTTTTCTTGACGGGGAAACCCCTGTCCATGACGGGGCTTATCGGTATCATTGGCCTGATCGGTATTGTCGTCAATGATTCCCTGGTATGGATCCACTGTTACAACCAGCAAAGACAGGCAGGGGCCAGTTGTGAGTCAGCGGCAATTACCTCGGTCAGGCTCAGGTTTCGGCCCATAATGCTAACCACAATAACCAGCATCCTGGGCCTTTTGCCCGTAAGTCTTGCTGACGGTGCCGGGATCGCAGGCGCCATGGCGGATACCATAGTCAGCGGTTTATTGGTTGCTTCTCTGCTGTTGATGTTTTTTCTGCCGGTTGCACTTGTTATGATTGAACGTATCTCGGATAAGTTAAGTGGGTTGTCTTTTTCGACCATGTTTAAATTAAAAAGGGCACAACAGCCATCAGGAATAGGGGCGGCATGAACCAGTTTACCTGGCTGGCGGTACATTCTGCCGTCGCCTATCTGCATTTTTTACTTGCCTGGCGCTTTTATCCCCAGAGCAAGGATAATTTTATGGTGTTCGTTTTCTGGCTGCTGATGGTGCTGAGCATGATGCTGCATATCTGTTATGGCACGGCCAATTTCTTTGGTATGACGGCACAGGCGGAATTGGTAAGGGCGGTAACACTAACCGGCTATTGGTTACTGGCCTTTTTACCCGCGCTCCTGGCCACCCTGTTTTTGGGGGAGCTTAGCAAAAAACCGGAAAAAACAACCAGGTTAAACAATTTGCTGGCTGTGCTGAGCAAAGATCCAAAGCGTTTACTTGCCGGGTGTTTGCTTATCTCCCTTGTTACCGTGCTGATATCTATTGTTTCACTAGTTGCCGATCCTGAACAAATGGTGATCTTCGGTAATTATTACTCGCTTGCTTTTACCTTTGTCTTTGCGGCCGTTTGGCTGGTCATGCTGGGCCTGGGATTTCGTCCGGGATTAGCACAAGGAGAAGTGGCAACGCCCTCATTTCGCTGGCTGATGTTAGGCCTGATAGCCCTTTATATTATCGTCTTTTTACTGGGGTCGGGTAAGGTCTGGAGCCTGGTCCCCATAGTCACCACGGTTGGGCTGTCCCTGTGTTTTTGCTGGTATAAATTCCGAAGCCAGTTTATGGATGTGATTATCAAGCAGTTTCTTCGGATATTGATGGCAGTCCTGGCAACCCTGGGCTTTGTCGCCCTGATAGAGCAGACCAACAGCATGTCAGCCGAGTTGCAAAAATTTATTGTCTTTGTTTTTATTATTGCCACGGCGCTAAGTTATTACTGGCTGAGTACTAAACTGGCGTCATTTTGGCACCCTTCCAGCGATAGGCTGTCATCGATACATGCCGACTTGCCCCTGATGCTGGCCAAGTGTCATCAAGAACATGCGGCCATCGATATGACGGAGCAGTATTTGTCAACGCTGTTTAATAGCCGGGTGGCCATTAATCGGTCGCTTGATAAACCGCTTCATTCCCTCTTGATTAGCGGGGAGCCTGAGCTGAATATTCAGCTGGGATATTTACGCCGCTGGATGCCCTGGTTTTCGGAGGCGCTGCACTGGGTAAAAACGGCAGGCATCTATTTGCAGAGTCATCTGAATATTTTGCAATCGCTGGAAAAAGAGCATCAACAACAACTAAAAGCCGAAGAGTTGACCAGCCTTGCGGCCAAGGCTGAGCTTAATGCCATGCGTTCGCAAATCAGGCCACACTTTCTCTTTAATATTTTAAATTCCATTCATAGTTTTGTGACGATAGATCCCAAGCTTGCCGAGCGAACCATAGAAATACTGTCGGATATTATGCGCGATGTCTTGTCTATGTCTGACAAGGATAGAGTGCCATTGGAGGCAGAGCTTAAAATAGCGGAAAACTATCTCTTGATCGAAAAGATTCGCTATGGCGAACAGTTTGACTATAGGATAGAGCTTGATCCTTCTTGTCGCGGGCACATGATCCCGCCTTTTTCCCTGCAGCCCCTGGTTGAAAATGCCATTAAGCATGCGGTGGATGCCCAGTTTGAACCGGTACACATCATGGTCAAACTGGTAAGAGGCAAGGACAAAATTCAGCTACAGGTGCTAGATGATGGGCCGGGACTAGGCAGGCAAAGCCAGTCTGCAGGCTTGGGCATGGCACTGAAAAATATTCAAAGCAGGTTGGTGCTGCTTTACGGTAACACCGGCGAGCTAACCCTGGAAAACAGGCAAGACAAGGGAACCGTGGCAAGTATCAGCATACCTTTAGCAATAAGTGCCAGTGAAGAGGCAGTGAGTAAATGAGTGAAGAGTCAGAACTTAGTGTCTTGATTGTCGATGATGAAGCGCCAGCCCGGCAGAAGTTACAAGGCTTTGTGGAAAAGGATCAGCGTTTTTGCGTGCTTGGCCAGGCAAAAAATGGCCCCGAAGCGCTGGACAAAATTGCCCAGTTAACGCCTGATGTTCTGCTGCTGGATATACAGATGCCGGGCATGACAGGATTTGATGTCTTGCGCTTAATGGATGCCGGCAGCCCAGCCATTATCTTTACTACGGCTTTTGATGAATATGCGGTCAAGGCATTTGAGGTCTCTGCCATTGATTATTTGTTAAAGCCGATATCCGAGCAGCGCCTGACTCAGGCATTGGATAAGGTGATCAAGCTTGCCAAAGTGAACTGGGATGCAAAAATCGAAAATGTCCTAACCAAGCTTGAGCATAAAGAATTTGCTAAGCGGTTGGCGGTCAGGCAGTTGCGTCGCGTGCATCTGCTGAATGTTGAAGATATTAGCCATATTGTTTCGGAGCACAGGCTGATCAATGTTTATGATCAAAATGCCAGTCGCTACTGGACCAATGAAAGCTTGTCTCAACTTGCTGAACGCTTGGATCCCGAATGCTTTATGCGTATTCATCGCAGCACCATCATCAATCTGTCAGCCAGGTTTGAAATTGAGCCCTGGGACAGTGGCCGTTTAAAGCTGCATATGCAAAATGGCCAGCAGCTTTTTGCCAGCCGGGAGCACGCCGGCAGGCTTAAAACAAAACTAGGCATATAAGAGACAATGCTAGCGCCTGTTTTCATTATCGCTGCGATTGGTCTTTCCATAGTGCCATTCGGCCTGAACCCTTACCTAAATCAAGACCTTGCCCGTTAACATTGCTCAAGTGAATAACTTGAGGAAACTAATATGAAAATTCAATTATTGCTGGCGGTTTTGTTTGGCCTGTTTTGTGGTTTGCTGATGGCAAATACCGCCCCAAGTGTGATTACGCCAAACGAAGCAGGGCAAGCGAAAGAAAATGGTGTCGGCCAACTTACCATAGAGATCACCAATATCCGCGCGATGAAGGGCAGGGTCAATATTGCCGTATTTAATTCCAGCGAAGCCTGGCTGAAGAAGTCGGTATATTCCGTACGCTTACCGATTAATGATAAAAGCTGCGGTGAGTCCAGCTGCACCTGGCAAGTTGACAAGGCAGAATATGCCGATTACGGCATTGCCGTTTTTCATGATATTAATGCCAATGGCGAAATGGATACTAACTTTGTCGGTCTGCCCGAGGAAGACTATGGTTTTTCCAATAATGAAACTTCGGCCTTTGGCTTGCCGCCAAGCTGGAAAAAGGCCAAATTTATTGTTAATGGCGCAATAAACACTCATAGTATTGCTCTTAACTAATATGTGATGTTTCATAGAAAAGGGATTTTCTTCTAAATACTGATAAATTCTTATTATTTTAATTGTTTGTGTGGAAAATTATTGACTTTACAGTATTTTCCTGCACCAAGTTATTGCTCTAAGAATTGTTACATTTTAGAGTTTGAAAATGAAATGAGGTAGGGTAGATTAATTTGTTATGAGTAGGAGGGGGAGTGGAAACTTTCCATAATTGGCGTCTGTAGCCATCCCTATAGGGAGAGTTAGAGCATGGTTCGCAAAACTGTAATTTTTATATTTTTAATATCTTTTTGGAATTGTAACTCGACCTTGGCGTATGGTTTTGACAAAGCAGCAGCCTTTTTTGATGAAATTAAGTCAGCCACGGCTAAAAATAGGGAACTGTGGGGGATTGATATATACGGCCCAGTATTATTAGTCGTGCCAGAGACCAGGGCGGTCATTGCTAATGTTGCCGCCTCATCAGAGTCTTTAAAACAAAAAGGGCAAATTTTTACGGGAAGATTACCTGAAGATATTGGTATTGCAAATACTTGTGTCAACTGGGAAGGTAAAAACTGGGCCATGATTATTTTGCCGCTTCCGGAAAAAAAATCTGAAAGAATAAACTTGTTGACTCACGAACTTTTTCATTGCTCCCAAGCTAGATTAGGTTTTACTGCACATAATCCATCAAACACGCATTTAGATGAAAAAGAAGGTCGGATATTTTTGCGCATGGAGCTTGAGGCGCTAAAAAAAGCTATTGCCTCAAATGCTTTACCTGAGAGAAAGGGGCATTTGACTAGCGCCTTTACTTTTCGAAAATATCGACAAAGTATGTTTGAAAATGCCAAAAAAGAAGAGAACTTTTTAGAATTAAATGAAGGCCTTGCTGAATACACTGGCGTGATAATGAGTGCTAGATCAAACAGTGAAATGCAAGAGCACCTAACCAGTAGAATTAGCGATATTACCTCAAACCCAAGCTTTGTTAGGTCATTTGCCTATGAAACCACTCCTGCATACGGCTATCTACTTTCTGGTATCAATAAAAACTGGCAAACAGATATTTCAAGAAATGAAAATCTAACCGAGTATTTTCAAAAAGCCTTTCAAATTCAGCCAATAACATTAGAAAATAACCTGCTTGTTGAGCAAACCAATAGATATAATGGTGCAGTTATCTACGAGGAAGAAAACCTTAGAGACGAGAAAATCAAAAGGCTTAAGAGGGAATACACGAATAAATTCGTCAAAGGTTCACACTTAAAAATTAGTCTGGAGAATATGAAGATATCATTTGACCCTAGGAATCTTATACCTCTAGGCCAATACGGCATTGTCTACCCAAACCTAAGAATAACGGATACCTGGGGGATATTGACGGTTGAAAATGGTGCATTGTTGTCTGCTTCTTGGGATAAAGTCTCAATTACCAAGCCAACAAAAGTTACTTCAAAGCAGGCTTTGGGGGATGGTTGGACTTTAGAAATAACCGATGGCTATTTTATAAAACAAGATAGGGAAAATAATTATATCCTATTGCCTCAGTGAGCAGAAATGCCGTTATTCAAATGATAGTGCGATGGAGGTTAAATTTAGACTCTGTCGTTTCAACTAAGTATATTAATCTAGCGTGATAAAGGGCCTATCGGGAAGCCAAGTGACAACAGAAATAACAATAAGAAGAGCAACCGAGGAAGAAATTTTCTGGGTCAACAATCAGTACGACCAAATCGGTTTCAAACATTCAGACTATAGCAATGAGCTTATCGCCATTGCCGAAGTAAACGGTGAAAGGGCCGGCTTAGGGCGCTTGCAGAGGCTGACGGACAATATTGCCGAACTTGGCGGTATGTATGTCAACGAGGACTTCAGAGGGCATGGGCTGGCTGCAAAAATAGTGAATTACCTGTTGCAGCATTCAGATGAGTACCGGCAGATCTATTGCCTGCCATTTTCTCACCTGGAAGGCTTTTATCAAAGGTTTGGCTTTAAGCCCTGCCAAAACCTGGTTGAAGCACCGAGTGCCGTCGTCGAAAAGCACAGCTGGTGTAATGCAACATACAAGGATAAAACCTTACTCTTTGTTTTAGATAAAAATACTTGATAGTCTAGAGATATTTAGACCTGGGTGGCCGATATTGCCCCACATACAGCTATACCATTTTCAGGGAGTTAGAATGAAGTTTTTGATCACAATTGTATTATCTTTGGCATCCTTTCTAGCCAGTGCCACCATCACCATTGAAGGAAGCGTGACTGACCAGCAGGGCAAACCGGTCAAAAAATGTGACGTATTTTTTAATAAGGATAAGTGGATAACGGATGGTAGCGTCCATGTTACCTGTGATAGCAAAGGACGCTATCGGGCCGAAATACAGCCCGGCCATTACAACTCTATCTATATTTGTGATGAAGAAAAGTACGGTAAAACCGCGCTGGAATTTTGGGGCTGGAACCTTAACCTGGACCAGTCGCAAACCATAGATGCACAATTTGATACCCTGGAAGTCTACAGCCTGGCAACCTGGGCGTCTAATGGAGGTTCCAATTCACTATTTGCTTCATTTAGGCCTATGAGTCTGAAAGAGGCCAGCCATAAAAATAAAACCGTTAATGGCAAAGTTCTGGCCATTTTAGATATTACACCGGCGATCGGTTCTGAATCGATAAAGGGCTTTGTTGATGGCCAACCGATAGAACTGTTAAACCATAACTGGACTTACGAAAAAGTAGGTAACTGCAACGGTTTTCCAAAGGACATTGATACCAGCAATGGCTGTTATATGCCCATGATTGTCGCCCAGTTTAAAAGGCCCAAACTTGCCGCTGGCCAACATACCCTGAAGGTAAGATTGACGGATGCCAAGACGGCCAATATGGGGGAAGGAATTACCCATTTTGTTGCCAATGATGCTGGCTTGGGCTTCTAAAAATCAGTGGTCGGCTATTATTAAAGGTAAAGGGGCTGTTGCAGCTAATTGGGGAGAGGGTAATGAAAATGGTCTATACCAATGAAAATCGCTTTATGGTCAATAATGCCAGAAATATTCTTGAAGCCAGTGGTATCGAAGTTGTGCTGAAAAATGAATATGCCCAGGGCAGCGCTGGCGACCTGTCCCCCTTTGATACCTGGATGGAGCTCTGGGTCATGGAAGACTCCCAGTTTGATAAGGCCAAAAAAATCATCGAACTGGCGTTTAAAAAAGATAACAGGCCCGAGTGGCAGTGCCGGGTCTGCCATGAACATAATGATGCCTCATTCGACCTTTGCTGGCACTGCCAAAGTGATAAGCCCTAAAAGTATAAATCTACTGTTAAAAGTAATGATAAATTAACTATTTATAGTTAGAGCGTGTTGATCTTTGTGGTATGAAAATTAATCAGCAAATGGGTCGGTTATAATGGTTTTGCCAAAAAACAATGTAACTTCCCCAAATGCCGAGAATAATGCTAACAGATGATAGCTGGAGAT